>JAESFZ010000095.1_pt1 | contig 218064 bp, 202 predicted proteins | sample 9269561 | NCBI WGS metagenome assembly JAESFZ01 (sample SAMN14515552, study PRJNA621657) | algae metagenome | isolation source: Tildeniella nuda ZEHNDER 1965/U140 and co-occurring heterotrophs from wet... | place: Switzerland: Stansstaad, Zurih | collected 1965-01-01 | reverse complement strand
CAGAAGCGCACCCCCGAAGGCCTCTCGCGGTACATCGGAGACCTTCTCAAGACCATCCGACAATCCGAATGCTGCAACTACATTCACAGCGCCGGATATGCTCTCGTCAAAACGTGAAACGCTCTAGACGGTCATCATCACCTTGCCGACATGGTCGGCGCGCTCCAGTTCGGCATGCGCGCCGGCGGCGTCCCGCAGCGGGAATGTCTTGAAGATGATCGGCTTGATCTTGCCGGTCTCGAGCAGCGGCCAGACCTTTTCCTTCAAGCCCCGCGCCATGCGGCCCTTGCTCTCTACGCTCTGAGGGCGGAGCGTCGAGCCCGTGAGGGTCAGGCGGTTGACCATCAGCATGCCGGCGCTGACCGTCGCCGTCGCGCCGCCCTGGACGGCGATCACGACGCAGCGGCCGTCGAGCTTCAGCAGTGACAGGTTCTTCGGCAGATAGTCGCCGGCCACCATGTCGAGCACCACGTCGACGCCGCCCGACAGCTTCTTCACCTCGGCCGCCCAGTCATTGTCCTTGTAGATGATGGCGTGGTCGGCCCCCAGTTCCTTCACCGCCTTCGCCTTCTCCGGCGTGCGCACCGTCGTGAGGACGGTCGCGCCGAACGACTTGGCGAGCTGGATCGCCGTCGTGCCGATACCGCTCGCGCCACCATGGATCAGCACCGTTTCGCCGGCCTTGAGCTGGCCGCGCTCGAACAGGTTGTGCCACACGGTGAAGTAGTTCTCGGGCAGGGCCGCGGCGTGCAGCATGTCGAAGCCCTTGGGCGGCGGCAGGCATTGCGGCGCCGGCACGATGCAATACTCGGCATAGGAGCCGCCCGGCGTCAGCGCGCAGATCGCGTCGCCCAGCTTCCAGCCGGTCACCCCGTCGCCCAGTGCGGCAACGGTGCCAGAGGCCTCGAGGCCCGGCAGGTCCGAGGCGCCCGGGGGCGGCGCGTAGTTGCCCATGCGCTGGGCGATATCGGGGCGGTTGACCGCGGTGGCGGCGACCTTGATCAGGATTTCGCCGGCTCTGGGCAGGGGGACCGGACGGGTCGCCGGCACCAGCACGTCCGGGCCGCCATACTTGGTGATCTCGATACACGTCATCGTGGCGGGCAGGGCACTCATGGTCGGCCTTTCGAAGCAGGTGGAGCGATGCTAGTCCTGCCTTAACTGCTTCCGTGGAGACGCGCCATGGCCTTCGAACTCGACGATCTGGACCCCAGGCAGAAGAAGTCACAACCCAGGAATCTCGACATCATGAACGTCGAGGATCTCGAGGAATACGTCACTGTGCTCAAGGGCGAACTCGAGCGCGTTGAGGCGAAGATCAAGGCCAAGCGGAGCCACGCCGCGGCAGCAGCCTCGCTGTTCAAGAAATAGCGGCGGCGGACCGCCCAAGAAGGGGAAGTGAATTGGTCGAAGCCAAGTTCCTGAGGCCCGATACGCTGGCGCTGCACGCCGGTCAGCATCCCGATCCGGCGACCGGTGCGCGCGCGGTGCCGATCTACCAGACGACGTCGTTCGTCTTCCGCGACGTCGACCATGCGGCGAGCCTGTTCAACCTCGAAGTCGGCGGCCACATCTACAGCCGCATCTCCAATCCGACCGTCTCGGTGTTCGAGGAGAGGGTCGCCGCGCTTGAGGAGGGGTCGGGCGCGCTGGCGGTGTCGAGCGGCCAGGCGGCGCTGCATATCGCGATCGCCACGCTCATGGGCGCTGGGGACCACATCGTCGCCTCGACCTCGCTCTACGGCGGCACGCGCAACATGCTGGCGCTCACCCTGCCGCGCTTCGGAATCGAGACGAGCTTCGTTCATCCGCGCGACCATGAGGGCTTTCGCAAGGCCATCCGGCCCAACACGCGGCTGGTGCTGGGCGAGACGATCGGCAATCCGGGCGGGGAGGTGCTCGACATTCCGGCCATCGCCGCGATCGCCCACGAGGCGAAGATCCCGCTGATGATCGACAACACCTTCGCCTCGCCGATACTTTGCAAGCCGCTGACCCTGGGCGCGGACATCGTCTTCCATTCGGCGACCAAGTTCATCGGCGGCCACGGCGTGGCGATTGGTGGCGTCATCGTCGAGTCGGGCCGTTTCGACTGGGAGGGCTCGGGCAAATTCCCGACGCTCACCGAACCCTATGCCGGCTATCACGGCATCGACTACGCGGAGGAGTTCGGCCCGCATGCGTTCGTGATGCGGGCCCGCACCGAGGGCGTGCGCGACTTCGGCTGCTGCCTGTCGCCGCAGAACGCCTTTTATCTGATCCAGGGCCTCGAGACGCTGCCGCTGCGCGTCGCGCGCCACGTCGAAAACGCCCGCAAGGTGATGGCCTTCCTCAAGGCCAACCCGGCGGTCGAGCGCATCGCCTCGCCCGACATGCCCGATCATCCCGATCACGCGTTGGCGCAGAGGCTCCTGCCTAAGGGCACGGGTTCGATCTTCAGCTTCGACATCAAGGGTGGGCGCGAGGCCGGCCGCCGCTTCATCGAGCGGCTGAAGCTGTTCTCGCACCTCGCCAACGTGGGCGACGCGAAGTCGCTGGTGATTCATCCCGCCTCGACCACGCATGCCCAGCTCGATGCGGCGGCGCTCGCGGCGGCGGGCATCGGAGAGGGCATGATCAGGCTCTCGATCGGGCTGGAAGATCCCGAAGATCTGATCGACGATCTTGGGCCGGCGCTGCGCGCCGCGCAGAAGGGCTGACCATGAAGCTCACCGTCGACGGCCGGACCGTCTTCGCGACGACCGGCGGCGCCGAATTCGATGCGGCCAAGCCCACGATCGTCTTCCTCCACGGCGCGGGCTTCGATCGCACGGCCTGGCGCCTGCAGACGCGCTGGTTCGCCCATCATGGCCGCTCCGTGCTGGCCGTGGATTTCCCCGCGCACGGCTGGTCCGACGGTCCCGCGCTCGACAGCATCGGCGCGATGGCCGACTGGACGGCGCGCCTGATCGAGGCCGCCGGCCTGAAGCAGGCGGCGCTGGTCGGCCATTCGATGGGTGCGCTGGTCGCGCTCGACTGTGCCGCGCGGCATGGCGACAGGGTGCGGGCGCTCGGCCTGTGCGGTGTCGCCTCCGAGATGCCGGTGCATCCTGAGATGCTGGAATCGGCCAAGGCAAATACGGCGAAGGTCCAGGAACTCATGACCTTCTGGGGCATGGGGAACGCGCTTCACAAGGGCGGCATGGTCTCGCCCGGCCTGTGGCTGCGGCGCGAATCACTCTCGGTGCTGGCGGGCAACAAGCCGGGCGTGATCCACACCGATCTGGCCGCCTGCAATGCCTACAAGGATGCGCCCGTGCGGGCCGCTGCCGTGACCTGCCCGACCGTGTTCGTCCTGGGCGACGGCGATCTCATGACGCCTGCGGCCAAGGCGAAGACTCTCGTCACCGCCATCGCCGGATCGAAGGCCGTGACCATTCCCGACTGCGGGCACTTCATGATGGTGGAGCGCCCCGACGAGACGCTGGAGGCGTTGAAGGCCTGTGTCTGAACGCGTCGCTCTCGTCACCGGCTCTACCTCCGGAATCGGCGCCGCCATCGCGCGCCGCCTCGCGCACGACGGCTACATCGTGGCGCTCCATTCGCGCAGCTCGGCCGAGGTCGGTCGTGCGATGGTCCAGGAACTGAAGAAGGCCAGCTACCACCAGGCCGATCTCGGCGACGAGACGGCCGCGCGCGGCCTCGTCGCCTCCGTGCTCGAGGCGCATGGTCGTCTCGACGTGCTGGTCAACAACGCCGGCCTGTCGATCCGCATCCCGCATACCGATCTGAAGGCGGCGACACCGTCGCTGTGGCGACAGATGCTCGATGTGAACCTGATCGCGCCGTTCGTGCTGGTCGCGGAAGCCGAGGCAGCGTTGCGCGAGTCCAGCGAGCGCGGCCGGCCGGCGAGCATCGTCAATATCGGCACGCATGCCGGCTCTCGACCCAAGGGCTCCTCAATTCCCTATGCCGCGTCGAAGGCGGCGCTGCATCACGTCACCAAGCTGCTGGCGCTGTCGCTGGGGCCGGCGATCCGCGTCAACGCAGTGGCGCCCGGCCTGGTCGAGACGCCGATGACGGCCAACTGGCCCGACATGCTGGAGACCTGGAAGGTGAAGTCGCCGATGAAGCGTCCTGCGAAACCGGAGGACATCGCCGATCTGGTGGCCGCGCTCTGCGCCAACGACTACGTTACCGGAGAGATCGTCATCGCCGACGGTGGGCTCAACCTCACCTAGCCAGACACGGAGGAAACAACAATGAACGTCCAGACGCTGCCGCCGGGCTACAAGACCGCCCCATGGACGCCGCCGGAAACCATCACCGGCGCCATGCTGGCCGAGGCCAGCAACAAGCTGATCGAACTGCTGCGCATCCGCACCCAGCCGATCGGCATGCGCCTGTTCGAGGACCCCGCCGAGATGGACAGGATCAAGGGCGTGCGCAAGCCGACCGAGGGCTTCAAGTTCACCATGTGCCAGATGGTGACGCAGTCGCGCTGGTACGGATTCACGCTGGGCATCACCGTCGACAATACGCGCGGCGGCAATTGCGGTGGCGTCGTCGGCCTCAACCATCCGGGAGAGGGCTTCCTCTCGGGCGACCACATGAACGGCGTCTGGTTCGGCAACAAGGAAGCGTCCGCGGCTCATCAAGCCCAGATGCCGCGCGTGCCGGACGGCAAGTACAACGGCCTCGTCGTGTCGCCGCTGCGCTCGGCGCGCCTCGATCCGCCGGACATCTGCCTGTTCTACGGCACGCCCGGCCAGATGATCTATTTCATCAACGGCCTGCAGTATCATCGCTACCGCCGCTATGATTTCACGGTGACCGGCGAGAGCGCCTGCGCCGATTCGTGGGGCCGGGCGCTGGCCACGCGCCAGACCTCGCTCTCGCTGCCGTGCTTCGCCGAGCGTCGCTACGGCGGTGTGGCCGACGACGAGCTGCTGATGGCCTGCCCGCCCGACGAGCTGCTACGCGCGGTCGAGGGCATGGGCCATCTCGGCAAGAACGGCCTGCGCTACCCGTTCCCGCCCTATGGCGCGGTGATGGATCCGGCGCTGGGCATGGCCAAGAGCTACAGCTGAGATGCTCTACGTCGTGGCCTGGCCGGTGCTGGGCGAGGCCGACGACGCGGCGCTGCATCGCCTCAGGGCGCAATACCATGCTGGCGAAGCCGCGCTGATCGGCCCGCACTTCACGCTCGTGTTCGGCGCTGCGGCCGAACGCGAGGGCGAACTGCGGACGGCGATGCAAAGCATCACGCAGCGTCCATTCTGGTTCCTGATCGAGCGCATCGTGCGGTCCGACCTCTACCTCTATGCCGAGCCGTCGGACGGTGCCGCGGAACTCACGGCCCTCCATGAGGCGTTGAATCCGATGCATGGTCGCGAACCGTTCGAGCCGCACATCACGCTCGGCTTGTTTCGCAGCGCCGCCGAGGCCGAGCAGGTCGCGCGCATCGTCGGTCGCCAGAACCTGCCGATGACCGGCCGCGTCGAGGAGCTGGCGCTGCTGCGACGGGCCGGCGATGCGCTGGAGACCCTGGCGACCATTCGCCTCCGCGCATAAGGATCCCGCGCCGGAACCGTCTTGTGCTGCTGGCGGCGTGCCTGGCGCTACCCTTCTTTGGCGCCAGGGTAGGGTCGAGCAATGGAGGGCGCCACTGGAGCGGCGCGCTCCAATGATCTAGCGCCAGAGCGGCGGCAGTGGCGGGAGGCGGACGTTGCCCGGGCGAGCCGCAACGCCGAGTTTGGCGAGCGCCTCGCGGACCTCGCGCGGCATGCCGAGGCTGGGCGCGGTCGAGACGCCGGCCAGCTTGAACAGGTGATCGAGCACGCGCTGCAGGCGGTCGCCATCGTTGGGATAACGGCGGATTTCCACCTTGCGGCCTTCGTCGACGCCGGCCTTCGCCTTGGCGATGTTGAGGGCGAGCTGCAGGCCGCCGAGTTCGTCCACCAGGCCCGCGCGCTTGGCGTCGACGCCGCTGAACACCCGGCCGCGAGCAGCGGCGTCGATGCGGTTGGAGTCGAGATTGCGGAATTCGGCGACCTGCGCGGTGAAGGCCGCATAGATGACGTCGAGTTCGCGGTTGACGGCGGCGCGCTGGGCCGGGGACGGCGGCTGGAAGGTCGAGTGCATGCCGGCATTGCGGCCAACTGATACGCGCTCGACATTGATGCCGAGCGAGGTCAGCAGCTCCTGCGCCATCGGCCAGATGCTGAACACGCCGATCGACGCGGTGATGGTCGTCGGCTGGGCCACGATGACGTCGCCGCGCACGGCGGCGAGATAGCCGCCCGAGGCCGCCACGTCGCCCATCGAGACAATGACGGGCTTGCCGGCGGCGCGTGCCCGGCCGACCGCGTCGGCGATGGCATCGGCGGCGGGGTAGGTGCCGCCGGGAGAGTCGATGCGCAACACGATGGCGCGCACGTCCTTGGCCTGCGAGGCGTTTTCCAGCGCTTCGACGACGTCCTCGGCATTGGCCGCCGCCTCGTCCTCGAGCGGGCTGCTGCGGCCGCCGCCGGACATGATCGCGCCGCTGGCGCGCACCAAAGCGATAACTTCACCGCGGGTCTGTGGGCGCGCTTCGTCGCCGGCATATTCCGCCAGCGTCACCAGATCGCGTTTGCCGTTGGCGCGCTGATAGACGTCCTCCAGGGCGTCGGCCCGGTAGCCGATCTTGTCGACCAGGCCGTCGCGCCGGGCCTGCTCGGATTCGAGCGGTGCATTATCGATCAGACGGCGAAGCTGGCCGGCCTCCATCTTCCGATCGCGCGCCACGTCGGCCACGAACTGGCCGAACAGGCTGTCGATCAGCTGCTGCAGATTCTCGCGGGCGGGGCGGGCATAGCCGGTTTCCGTGAACGAATCGGGGGCGCTCTTGTATTCGTAGCGCTTGCCGCCCTCGACCTTGACGCCGAGCTTGTCGAGCCCGCCCTTGAGGAACGGGGTTTCGACGGCGATGCCGGTGACGCCGAAGCCGCCGCTCGGCTGTAGCCAGATCTGCTCGAGCGCGGCGGCCAGATAGTAATCGGCGACATGGTTGCCGCCGCTTCCCAGGGATTCTGCGAAACCCACGGCGAACTTGCCCTTACCGCGGAAGTGCGCGATCGCCTGGCGCAGCTCCTGGACACGCGCGAGCCCGCCCGCCTCGTCGCCGATCTCGACGTACAGACCCACAACGCGCGGATCGTCGGCGGCCTGCCAGAGAAGCTGCACGGTCTCGATGATGTCGCGCGAGCTGCCGAACAAGCCGCCGCTCAGCAAGCCGGTCGAGGTCGTCTCCGGCGGCAGCGAGCGCAGGTCGAGCGAGAGGACCATCTGCTGCGGCAGTGGCTTGGGCGAAAAGGGACCCGAGGCGAAGAAGGCGGCGCCGGCGACGATCGCCAGCAGGACGAGGGTGCCGATGGTCGCAAGAAAGCCGACGATGAAACGTCGCATGCGAAGTTCCCCCTGAACGAACGGAATGCGCCGGCAATTACTGGATGAGATTCGGCCGGAACGCCTTCACGGCATCAAGCATGGCCACGGCTTTTGTGTCGAGGCCGTTGTCGCGGACCAGCATGGCGGTCGGCATGCCGCGGATCGGACGCAGGCTGTCGTCGAGATTGAGCAGGGACAGGCGCAGGTTGGCTGCGAGAAAAGCCTGCGGCTCAATGCCGATCTGGAGTTGGGGACGAAACCCGAGGCGGCGCAGACGGACCCACTGGATGTCGTCCCAGGCAAGGCGGGCATTGCGGCCGAAGCCCAGGGCGATGCCGTCGTGGTCGATCACGATCTGCGGCGTCCGGTCGAGATAGCGGCTGATGCCGACATAGACGTAGTAGGCCATCGCCACGGCCAGCACCGAGAACAGCACGAAGCGCGGGTCGTTGAGCGAGAGCGTGGGGGCATTGGCCGAACCGCCCGAGGCGAAGTGCACGATCGCCGAGCCGATCATCAGCAGCGAGACGACTGCCATGCCTGCATTGTGCAGCGAGCCATAGCGTGCTTCGAGAGCTTGCCGGGCGGCCACTTGCGGCCTGCTAGCCGCACTGCGCGCGGTGGCGCAGCAGATGGTCGGCCAGCACGCAGGCCATCATGGCCTCGGCCACCGGCGTACCGCGGATGCCGACACAGGGATCGTGGCGGCCCTTGGTGCGCAACTCGATGTCGCGCCCGTTGCGGTCGACACTGCGGACCGGCGTCAGGATCGAGCTGGTGGGTTTCACCGCGAGGCGGCAGACAATGTCCTGCCCGGTCGAGATGCCGCCCAGGATGCCGCCGGCATGGTTGCTGAGAAAGGCCGGGGCGCCGTCGCGCATGCGCATCTCATCGGCGTTGTCCTCGCCGCTCATCGCCGCGGTGGCGAAACCGTCGCCGATCTCCACGCCCTTCACGGCATTTATGCTCATCAGCGCCTTGGCGAGATCGGCATCGAGCTTGTCGTAGACCGGATCGCCGAGACCGACGGGGACGCCCGAGGCCACGACCTCGATCACGGCGCCGCACGAGCTGCCGCGCTTGCGCACGTCGTCGAGATAGCCTTCCCAGCCTTGCGCGGCCTGGCGGTCTGGACACCAGAAGGGATTGTCGCCGGTGGCGTCCCAGTCCCAGTTGGCCCGGTCGATCTTCTGGGTGCCGATCTGGATCACGGCGCCGCGGATGGTGACGCCGTCGCCCAGGATCTTGCGCGCGATGGCGCCGGCCGCGACACGCACCGCGGTTTCGCGCGCCGATTGCCGGCCGCCGCCGCGATAGTCACGGACGCCGTACTTCCTGTCGTAGGTGTAGTCGGCGTGGCTCGGCCGGAACTGGTCCTTGATCTCACCGTAGTCGCGGCTGCGCTGGTCGACATTGTCGATGTGCAGCCCGATCGGGGTGCCGGTCGTCACGCCCTCGAAGACGCCCGACAGGATCTTCACCTGGTCGGGTTCCTGGCGCTGGGTGACGAAGCGCGACTGGCCGGGACGGCGCTTGTCCATCCAGACCTGGATCTCGGCCTCGGTCAGGGGGATGCGCGGCGGCGTCCCATCGACCACGCAGCCGATCGCGAGCCCGTGGCTTTCGCCCCAGCTGGTGAACCGGAAAAGGGTGCCGAAACTGCTGCCGGCCATGGCCGGCTGCTCCGCTCTACTCGCCTTCGAAGTTGCCGAGCAATTCGGCGATCTGCTTCGCGGACGATGTGTTGATCATGCCGACCACATGGTAGCCGGCGTCGACGTGCATGACTTCGCCGGTGACGCCTGTGCCGAGGTCGGACAGGAGGTAGAGGCCGGCATTGCCGACTTCCTCCGTCGTGACGTTGCGCTTCAGGGGCGAGTTCAGCTCGTTCCACTTTAGTATATAGCGGCCGTCGTTGATGCCGGCGAAGGCCAGCGTCTTGATCGGGCCGGCGGAGATCGCGTTGACGCGGATCTTCTGCTCGCCCAGGTCGGCCGCCAGATAGCGCACGCTGGCCTCAAGGGCCGCCTTGGCGACGCCCATGACGTTGTAGTGGGGGATCACACGCTCTGCACCGTAGTAGGTGAGGGTGAGGAGGCTGCCGCCATCCTTCATCAGCGGCACGGCGCGTTGCGACACCGCCGTGAAGGAGTAGACACTCACGTTCATGGTGAGATTGAAATTGTCCGACGAGGTTTCGAGGTAGCGGCCGCGCAGCTCGTCCTTGTTGGAGAAGGCGATGGCGTGGACCACGAAGTCCAGCTTGCCCCATTCCTTTTCCAGCTTGGCGAAGACCGCGTCGATGCTGGCAGGGTTGGTGACGTCGCAAGGTTCGATGATCTTGGCGCCGATCGAGCCGGCCAGGGGGCGCACGCGCTTTTCCAGCGCCTCGCCCTGGAAGGTGAAGGCCACCTCGGCCCCCTGGTCGTGGCAGGCCTTGGCAATGCCCCAAGCGATCGAGCGCTCATTGGCGACGCCCATGACGAGGCCTTTTTTACCGGCCATCAGTTGTGCAGCAGCGATCATGTACCGGTTCTAGCGGGGGATGGCTGTTGGGACAAGATGCCGGTGGTGGAACGCTGCCGACCCCCTCATATTGTGGTCATGATCAGGGAAACGACCGATCCGCTGGAGCTTTTCGGCACATGGTACGCCGAAGCCGCCACTTCCGAGCCGAACGACCCCTCCGCCATGGCCCTCGCCACGGTCGGTCCCGACGGCACGCCGGCCGTCCGCATGGTCCTTTTGAAGGATTACGATGCCGCCGGCTTCGTATTTTACACCAATTATGAAAGCCGGAAGGGCAACCACCTGCTGGCCCATCCCAGGGCCGCCCTGCTGTTTCACTGGAAATCCCTGCGCCGGCAGGTTCGCCTGGAAGGGCCCGTGACCAAGACCACGGCGGCCGAGGCGGACGCTTATTTCGCCAGCCGCGCCCGCGGCAGCCAGGTCGGCGCCTGGGCCTCGGAACAGTCGCGTCCCCTGGAGAGCCGGTTCGCGCTCGAAAAGCGCGTGGCGGAGTTCGGCGCCAAGCACCTTGTGGGCGCCGTGCCGCGGCCGCCGCACTGGTCGGGCTTCCGGCTGCAGCCGACCCTGATCGAGTTCTGGCAGGATGGCGCCTTCCGGCTGCACGACCGGCTGGAGTACCGGCGCGGGTCCACGGCCGAATCGTGGACCACGCGAACCCTCTATCCCTGAGCGCGTGATGGCGATGGAGCCCCAACGGCTGATGCGGCTGGCGACCGTCGCGTCGATGTCGGTGGCGCTCATCCTGGTCGTCGCCAAGCTGGCGGCGTGGCGCATCACCGATTCGGTCAGCATGCTCTCGTCGCTGGTCGACACCTCGCTCGACCTCGTGAGCTCGATGGTGACGTTCCTGGCCGTGCGCCACGCGCTGGTACCGGCGGACGACGATCATCGTTTCGGACATGGCAAGGCCGAGGGGCTGGCGGGCCTCGTGCAGGCAGGCTTCATCGCGGCCTCCGGCTGCGCTCTTCTCGTCGCGGTCGTGGAGCGGCTGGGTAATCCCAAACAGGTCCGGGAAGAGATGGTGGGGCTCGTCATCAGCGGGCTGGCCATCGTCCTCACCGCGGTTCTCGTTTCCTTTCAGAGATATGTCGTGCGGCGGAGCGGTTCGCTGGCGATCGGCGCCGACATGGCGCACTACGCGACCGACCTGGTCGCCACTCTTCTGACGGGCGGCGGACTGTTCCTGTCGGGCCTGCTGGACCTGCCTCTGATCGACAGCGGCGTGGCGGGCGTGGTGGCGCTCTACCTGCTCCACGGGGGATGGAAGGTGGGGCGTGCGTCGCTCGATGTGCTGATGGATCGCGAGTTGCCGGCCGATGAATCGAAGCGGATCGAGGAGATCGCACGCAGCCATGCCGGCGTGATCGACGTGCACGAGTTGCGGACCCGCTCGGGTGGTCTCACCAAGTTCGTCCAGCTCCATATCGAAGTCGCGCGGGACCTGTCGCTGGTCGACGGGCATGAGATTGGCCAGGAGGTCGAGATGGAGATCGCCCGGGCCTTCCCGGCCGCCGAAATCATCGTTCACGTCGATCCAGCCCCTGCCGTGTGACAGAGATCAGATGACCGCTCGCCCGTCATTCATCGTCGAGGACCAGTCCGAGACCGTCGCCTTCCTCGAAGCCGAGCTGAATCCGGAGCGGAGGATCGACACGCATGGCGCCGTCGTCTTCCTCTGCCGCGAGCGTGCCTACAAGCTGAAGCGCGCCGTGAAGTTTCCCTACATGGATTTCTCGACAGAGAGCCGACGCGCGGCGATGTGCGCCGCCGAAATCGACGTCAACCGGCGGTCGGCACCGGAAATCTATCTCGGCATCGCCCCGGTCCTGCGCCGCGCGGGCCGGCTGGTCCTCGGCGAGGTCGGCGGACCGGCGGACAATGCCGTCGACTGGCTGGTCGTGATGCGCCGCTTCGACGAGGAGGGGCTGCTCGATCGCATGGCGGCGCGCGGGGCGCTGACGCTGGACCTGATGGCGGCGCTGGGCGCGCGCGTGGCTCAGTTCCATGACGGGCTTCCGGCCATCGCCTCGGGCTTCTGCGCGCCCGATGACTATCGCCACTCGGTTGCGGCCGACGTGCGCCAGATGCGCGAGGCGGGCGACCGGCTGGACCCGGCGACCAGCGAGGCGCTGGCCGACGCGATGCCGCGCTCGCTCGAGCCCTTCGTCGATCTCGTGGCGCGCCGCGTCGCGGCCGGCGCAATCCGCCGCTGTCACGGTGACCTGCACCTGCGGAACATCGTGACGCTGAACGGCCAGCCGGTGCCGTTCGACGCCATCGAATTCTCCGACAAGATCGCCAACATCGACGTGCTCTACGATCTCGCGTTCACGCTGATGGACCTGGCGCGACAGGGGCTGGGCGCATTGGCCAATCGCCTGCTGAACGAATGGCTGTGGCGGGTCCGCGAGACCGAAGGAGCCTCGCACGAGGAGGCGCTGGTGCTGCTGCCCATGTTCCTCGCGCGCCGCGCTGCGATCCGCGCCTATGTCGATTCCGCCGTCACCGCCGTGAGCGGCGCCGACAATGCCCCGGCGCGCGCCTATCAGAAAGCGGCCCTCGAGTTCCTGAAGCCCGCGCCGCCGCGTCTGGTCGCGATCGGCGGCCTGTCGGGCAGCGGCAAGACCACGCTCGCCTTGAAGCTGGCGCCGGAGATCGGTCGTACCCCCGGCGCGGTCGTCGTGCGCACCGACGTCGAGCGCAAGCGACAGGCCGGCGTGGCGCTGGAGGAGCGCATGCCGGCGGGCAGCTATTCGCCGGAGGCGTCGGCCCGGATCTACGCCGCTTTCATGGCGCGCGCCGAGCGCGTGCTGAGGGCAGGGCACAGCGTGGTGCTCGATGCCGTCTTCGCGCGTCCCGATGAACGCGCGGCGGCTGAGGTGCTGGCGCGCAAGGTCGGCGTGCCGTTCCAGGGAATCTGGCTCGATGTCCCGAAGGACGTGGCGCAGCAGCGCGTGACGGACCGCAAGGGCGATGCCTCGGACGCCACGCCCTCCGTGGTCGAACGCCAGTTCGGCTACGATCTCGGTCGCATCGACTGGGAGCGACGCTAACCTCTCAGGCGCGCTTCTTGGTCGAAGCGCTGCGTGGAAGCAGGCGGGCGAGATATTGGCCGGTGTAGCTGTCGGGGACCTTCACGATCGCTTCGGGCGGGCCTTCGGCGACCAGTCGGCCGCCGCCCGATCCGCCGTCGGGGCCCATGTCGAGCACCCAGTCGGCCGTCTTGATGACTTCGAGATTGTGCTCGATCACCAGCACCGTGTTGCCGGTCTCGACCAGGCGATGCAGCACTTCGAGCAGCTTGCGCACGTCCTCGAAATGAAGACCGGTGGTCGGCTCGTCGAGAATGTAGAGCGTGCGGCCGGTGGCGCGGCGCGACAGTTCCTTGGCGAGCTTGACCCGCTGCGCTTCGCCGCCCGAGAGCGTCGTCGCCTGCTGGCCGATATGGATGTAGCCGAGACCGACCTGCTGAAGCGTCAGCAGCTTGTCGCGGATGATCGGCACCGCCTTGAAGAACTCGCAGCCCTCGTCGACCGTCATGTCGAGAACGTCGGCGATCGACTTGCCGCGGAACACGATCTCCAGCGTCTCGCGATTGTAGCGCTTGCCCTTGCAGACGTCGCACTCGACGTAGACATCGGGCAGGAAATGCATCTCGATCTTGATGACGCCGTCGCCCTGGCAGGCCTCGCAGCGGCCGCCCTTCACGTTGAAGGAGAAGCGGCCGGGCTTGTAGCCGCGCTCGGTCGATTCGGGCAGTTGCGAGAACCAGTCGCGGATCGGCGAGAAGGCGCCCGTATAAGTCGCGGGATTGGAGCGCGGCGTGCGGCCGATCGGTGACTGGTCGATGTCGACGATCTTGTCGAGATGGTTCACGCCTTCGAGTGAGGCATGCGCGCCGGCATGCTCGCGCGCATTATTGAGCTTCTTCGCGAGCGCCTTGTAGAGCGTTTCGACGATCAGCGTGGACTTGCCGCTGCCCGACACGCCGGTGACGCAGGTGAAGGTGCCGAGCGGGATGCTGGCGGTGACGTCCTGGAGATTGTTCTCCTTGGCGCCCTTCAGGGTGAGCCAGCGGCCGTTCCGGGGTGGCGGCTCGCGGCGCACCTTGGGGATCGGAACCTGGCGGAAGCCGGAAAGATACTGGCCGGTGAGGCTCGCACTGTTGCGCATGACCTCCTCGGGCGTGCCCTGCGCGATCACGTTGCCACCGTGCGCGCCGGCGCCGGGGCCCATGTCGACGAGATAGTCGGCGGCACGGATCGCGTCCTCGTCATGCTCGACCACCAGCACCGTGTTGCCGAGGTCGCGCAGGCGCGTGAGCGTCTTCAGCAGCCGGTCGTTGTCGCGCTGGTGCAGGCCGATCGACGGCTCGTCGAGCACGTAGAGCACGCCCGTCAGGCCCGAGCCGATCTGGGAGGCAAGGCGGATGCGCTGGCTTTCGCCGCCGGACAGCGTGCCGGAGGTGCGGTTCAATGTCAGGTAGGAGAGGCCGACATTATCGAGGAAGCCCAGCCGCTCGTTGATCTCCTTGAGGATGCGGGCGGCAATCTCGCGCTGCTTGGGCGTGAGTTTGGGGTCGAGCGCCAGGAACCACTTCACCGCCTCGCCGATCGAGAACTCGGTCGTCTGGCTGATGTTGAGGCCGGCGATCTTTACGGCCAGCGCTTCGGGCTTGAGGCGGGCGCCGTTGCAGGTCTCGCACTTGCTCTCGTGCTGGAAGCGCTCCAGCTCCTCGCGCACCCAGGAGGAATCGGTCTCCTTCCAGCGGCGGTCGAGGTTGGGGATCACACCCTCGAACGGCTTGGTCGTCTGGTACTGGCGGATGCCGTCGTCGTAGCGCATGGCGACGGACTCGCTGCCGCTGCCGTACAGGATCGTGTCGCGGACCTTCTTCGGCAGGTCGCGCCACGGCACCGAGGTCTTGACCTTGAAGTGCTTGGCGATGCTGTCGAGCGTCTGCATGTAATACTGGCCCGACGAATCGGCCCACGGCGCGACCGCGCCCTCCGAGAGCGAGAGCCGGTCGTCCGGAATCACCATCTCGGGATCGAAGAACATCTTTACGCCCAGCCCGTCGCAGGAGGGGCAGGCGCCCTGCGGCGCGTTGAACGAGAACAGGCGCGGTTCGATTTCCTCGATGGTGAAGCCCGAGACCGGACAGGCGAAGCGGGCCGAGAAGACCGTGCGTTCGCCGTTATCGGCGTTCTCGGCGATGGCCAGACCTTCGGCGAGCGTGAGTGCGGTCTCGATCGAATCGGCAAGACGGTTGCCGAGATCCGGCTTCACGACGATGCGGTCCACGACCACGTCGATGTCGTGCTTGTATTTCTTGTCGAGAGCCGGTGCGTCGGCGATCTCGTAGAGCTTGCCGTCGACCTTGACCCTCTGGAAGCCCTTGCGCTGCAGCTCCTGCAGCTCCTTGCGATACTCGCCCTTTCGGCCGCGCACGATCGGCGCCATGAGATAGAGGCGCGTGCCGTCCGGCATCGTCTTGATGCGGTCGACCATCTGGGAAACGGTCTGGCTTTCGATCGGCAGCCCGGTGGCGGGCGAGTAGGGCACGCCGACGCGCGCGAACAGCAGGCGCAGATAATCGTAGATCTCGGTGACGGTGCCGACCGTCGAGCGCGGGTTGCGCGAGGTCGTCTTCTGCTCGATCGAGATCGCGGGCGACAGGCCCTCGATCGAATCGACGTCGGGCTTCTGCATCAGCTCGAGGAACTGGCGTGCATAGGCCGAGAGACTCTCGACGTAGCGGCGCTGGCCCTCGGCGTAGATCGTGTCGAAGGCGAGCGAGGATTTTCCCGAGCCCGAGAGACCGGTGATCACGACCAGCCGGTCGCGCGGCAGGTCGACGTCGACATTCTTGAGATTGTGCTCGCGCGCTCCCCGGACGGAGATGAAGCGATGCGGTTCGGCAGTTTGTAAGCGTGACTTGGCCATCAGGACCGGAACAATAAGGGATGCGGGGGATCACCGCATATGGCGATTAACCCCCAGCCCCGCCAGTCCCGGTGTCACGCTGGCGATGCTTGCGCTGCCAGCACCCGTGCCGTCGGCCGGTCGTTCATCAGGAGCTGCGCGGTGCCCGCAATCAGGCCGATCAGGACGCCGATCTTCCAGGCGAGGTCGTAGGAGCCCATCAGGTCGTAGAGATAGCCGCCGCCCCAGGCACCGAGGAACGAGCCGGCCTGGTGGCTGAGGAAGGCGATGCCCGTCAGGGTGGACAGGAAGCGCAGGCCGAAGATCTGCACCACCAGCCCGTTGACCAGGGGAATTACCCCCAGCCACAGCGTGCCCATGGCGGCCCCGAACAGCACGACCGAGAGTGGCGTGGGCGGGAACAGGAAGAACAGCGCCACGGTCAGCGAGCGCAGCAGGTAGATCGCACCCAGCAGCAGGCGCTTGGGGTATTTGTCACCCAGCCAACCGAACAACCACGAACTCAGGATGTTGAATCCGCCGATCAGCATCAGCGCCACGGCGCTGTACGAGGCGTCCATGCCGCATTGGGCGAGATAGGTCGGGAGGTGGGTGGTGATGAAAACGAGCTGCAGGCCGCAGACGAAGAAGGCCAGCGACAGCACGACGTAGCCGCTGTGGCGCCGCGCTTCGTCGAGGGCGCCCCCCAGGGTGAGATTGCGGTCCGTCGACAGGCTGTTGGGCAGCTTGTCGGCCCGACTGCCGATCCAGGCGGCCGGCAGCATCGCCAGGGCCAGGATCACGAAGGCCCAGACGGCGGCCCGCCAGCCGTCGGTGTTCAGGAGGTAGGCGGCAATCGGTGCGGTCACCATGGTGCCGACCGAGCCGGCCGCCGAGACCAGGCCGAAGGCCAGTGTGCGGCGGCCGGGCTCGACGACGCGCGCGGCGATGTTTGCCGTGATGCCGGACGTCGTGCAGGCCAACGACACGCCGATCAGCACGCCGGCGCCCAGGATGATGGGCAAGAGGCTCTGCGCCGTCGCCGTCAGCCAGATGCCGAGGATGAAGAGCACGCTGCCGATCAGGGCGACCCAGCGCGTCCCGTATTTGTCGGCGAAGACGCCGGCGATCGGCTGGCTGACGCCCCAGGCCACCTGCTGGACGGATATCGCGAGGGCGAAGTCGGAGATGGCGATGCCGAGTTCCCGGGAGGCCGGGGCCTGGAACAGGCCGAGATTCTGCCGGATGCCCATTGCCAGGGTCATCATCAGCGCCGCGCCGCCCAGCATGGCGTAGGCCTGGCCGGTCGAGACCTGGGGGACGTGAAAGGGTTTGCTCATGGCCGGGGAAGATACGGGAGAGTTTGCTGTCCCAACCAATGAATTGTCGGAGGGCCGTCATGAGCAGACTTCACTTCACAACCGTTATTCGGTGGCTGCCCACAGGCTGCCGGAGCTAGTTTGCCCGCCGTGAGGTAGGTGCCGCGTCCCGCGGCGCCGGGAAAGCGAAGGAGGCCCCCATGGCGGGCAGCGTCAACAAAGTCATTCTCGTCGGAAATCTCGGCCGCGACCCCGAAGTGAAATCCATGCAGGATGGGCGTTCGCTGGTGAACATGTCGGTGGCGACCTCCGAGACCTGGCGCGACCGCAACAGCGGCGAGCGCAAGGAGCGCACCGAGTGGCACCGCGTCGTGATCTTCAACGACAAGCTGGCCGAGGTCGCCCAGAAGTTCCTGAAGAAGGGCGCCAAGATCTATCTCGAGGGCCAGCTCACCACCCGCAAGTGGACCGACCAGAGCGGCCAGGAACGCTATACGACCGAGGTCGTCATCCCGCGCTTTGGCGGCTCGCTCACCATGCTCGACGGCCGCAGCGGTGGCGGTGAAGGCGGCGGCGGTGGCGGCGGCATGGACGATGACTACGGCGGCGGCGGTGGTGGTATGTCCGGCGGCGGCGGTGGCGGTGCGTCCAGCGGTGGCGGCGGTGGCCGTGCGGCTCCCCGCGGCAAGGCCGAACTCGACGACGACATTCCGTTCTAAGCCGCGACGATGACCGCGAAGGCCGGCCGTTCCGACCGGCTTCGCGTGCTCGTCTTGGGTGGAACGGGCGTCTTCGGCAGCAGGCTCTGTCGCCTGCTTGCAAACGATCCCGCGATAGAGCTGACGACAAGTGCGCGCAACGGCGCACAGGTCGCCGCGCTTTCGACCGAGCTGGGCATTGCGGGCTTGGTGGTCGATTGGCAGGGCGATCTCGACCGCGTGCTCGCCGACCGCCGGTTCGATGTCCTCGTCCACGTCGCAGGTCCGTTTCAGGGCCAGGACTATGCGGTGGCGGAGACCTGCATCCGCCACGGCGTCCACTATCTCGACCTCTCCGACGATCGCGCCTTCGTCTGCGGCATCAATAGGCTCGATGGGGCGGCAAAGGAGGCCGCCGTGCTCGTATGCTCTGGCGCGAGCACCGCGCCTGCGCTGACTGGCGCGGTTGTCGAACAGGCCTCGCAGGATGGGATGAAGATCGAGCGCGTGTCGTTCGGCATCGTGCCGGGAAACGACGCGCCGCGCGGTCGGGCGCTGGTCGAGGCGATCCTGTCCGGCGCCGGCAAGCCGATCGCGGACCAGTCGGGGCGGTGCGTCTGGGGCAGCCTGCGCCTGCTTGCCGTGCCGGGACTGGGACGCCGTTGGATGGCGGCGTGCGACCTGCCCGAGCCGACGCTGTTCCGTCAGCACTTCGGCGTGAAAGATACCTACGCGGGCGCCGGCCTCGAACTCTCGTTGCTGCATCTCGGCCTGTGGCTGCTCGCCTGGCCGGTGCGCCTCGGGCTTGTGAAGACGCTGGCGCCGGTGGCGACACCGCTCGCTTGGATGGCCGATCGGCTGCGCGCTTTCGGCACTGACAGGGGCGGGCTGCGCATCGATCTTGCAGGCGGGAGCGAACGGCGATCCTGGTCGCTGATCGCCGAGGGTGGTGACGGACCGTTCGTGCCGGCGATGCCAGCGGCGGCGCTGGTGCGCAAGCTGGCGCGGGACGAGGTGTCTGAGCGCGGCGCGATGCCGTGCGTCGGTCTGCTGTCGGTGGCGGAGATCACAGGTGAGGCACGGCAGGCCAATCTGCGGGTCGCCGCGGGATGGGGCGATAACGGGTCGACGTTCCACCCCTCGCTCTATCGCCGCGTGCTGGGCGCAGCCTACGGCGAGATGTCCGCGGCCGGCCAGCGCCTTCACGAAGGCACCGTTGCGCAGTGGACCGGACGCTGCACGGTCGATGGTGCCAGCAACGGGCTCGGCCGCCTCCTGGCAGCGCTCTTCGCCTTGCCGCCACCGGGCGACGACGCACCGATCGAGGTCGAGTTCGTCATGCGCGGTGGCCGCGAGACGTGGATCCGCCGGGTGGGTGGCCGCACCATGCGGTCGCGGCAGCATATCGGCGTCAGGCGGCCGGCTGGCTGGGTCGTCGAGCAATTCGGGCCGATCGCTTTCGATCTCGCCGTGCTGGTGAGGGACGGCCGGCTCGACCTCGTGATGTCGGGAATGCGCTTGGCCGGCGTGCCGATGCCGCGCTTCTGCTGGCCTTCGATCAACGCCAACGAAACGGAGGAGGAAGGGCGCTTCCGCTTCGATGTCGAAATCGGCCTGCCGTGGATCGGCCGGCTGGTCCGCTATCGCGGTTTCCTCACAAGTCGATGAAGCGGCTGCGCGTCTGCGGCGATGGCATCAGGCAGGAATCGAGGCGGCCGAACCAGCGGATGCGGTTGCGCGCGATGACCTCGTAGAGCGGGTCGCGCAGGAGTTTCGGGACAAGGATCAGCGGATAAAGCCAGCGCGCCGGGCCTTTCAGATGGCGTACCGCCCGCAGCACGGCCGTCGAGCGCGTGTAAACCCTGCCGCCTTCCAGCAGGAGGATCGTCCGGTCGAGCGTGTCGCCGGGCAGGTCGAGGGCGCGCAGGACCCTCTTGCCGAGGTCCGACTGCGCACTGGCGAACTTGAGCCGCCCCTCGGGATCGCGCATCAGGCAGAAGGCCACGAACCGGCTGCACAGCACGCAGTAGCCGTCGAAGAAGTAGAGCGGCTGCGGCAGGTCGCCGAGGGCCGCAGGTATCTTCACGCAGGAAAGCCCAGCGCGCGCAGCTCGGCGATGGTTTGCTCGGGCGAGCGGTGATGGATGCCGCCCATGCCGGTAGTGCGCGCGCCATCGACATTTGCCAGGACGTCGTCGATGAAGACGGCATCCTGCGGCTTGAAGCCGCCGAGGCGGCACGTCAGGTCGAAGATCGCCGCGTCGGGCTTCCAGCAGCCGACGTGGCCGGACACCACATAGTCGCGGAAATGCTTCACGAACGGATGCGTCGTGCGCGCCGGGCCGCGCAGCCAGGCGTCGAGGAAGCCCGGGGCGTTGGAGAGCAGGTAAAGCGGGACCTTGGCGCTGCCCAGCCGCTCGACGAGGGCCGTCATCGGCTCGAACGTGTGTGCGAGCATCTCGTCGAAACGGTCGTAGTAGGCTGAGATCAGCGCCTCTTTGCCCGGATGGAGCGCCTGCAGTTCGCGCGTCGCGGTGGCCGGATCGCCGTCATAGTCCTGGCGCGTGTGCCACTCCCGCGTGGTCACCCTGGCCAGAAAATCCTCCATCTCCGCCTCGTCCGGTATCAGCTTCCGGTAGAGGTGTCGCGGATTGTAGTCGATCAGGACGCCACCCATGTCGAAGACCACGACGGAGGGGCGAACAGGGGCACTTTCTGGGGGCAAATCACAGCCTTTCCCTGAGGTAAATTCGACAGGAATTTAGTCAATAAAATCAAAGTGTTAAAGGGGGCTTTCTCGGGCGATTTTTGTTGGTCTTCCGGGGCTTGTTTGCTAGTTTGCGAAATACCCCCGACGGAGCCTCCGGACGGGCTGCAAGAACGAGAAAAATTCCCAGGTTTCCGTGAGCGACGATACGACCCTGCCGCCGGTGCCGCCGCCCTCGGACGCGCCTCCGCCCCCGTCTTCTCCGCACGATATCGCCCCGATCACCATCGAAGAGGAGATGCGCCGCTCCTACCTCGATTACGCCATGAGCGTGATCGTCTCGCGCGCGCTGCCTGACGCGCGCGACGGGCTGAAGCCCGTGCAGCGGCGCATCCTCTACGCGATGAAGGAAGGCGGCTACGACTCGACGCGGCCCTTCCGCAAGTCGGCCCGCATCGTCGGCGACGTGATGGGCAAGTATCACCCGCACGGCGACAGCGCGATCTACGACGCCATGGTGCGCATGGCGCAGGACTTCTCGATGCGCCTGCCGCTGATCTCGGGGCAGGGCAATTTCGGCTCGATGGATGGCGATCCGCCGGCGGCGATGCGTTACACCGAGGCGCGTCTCGCCACGGTCTCGGAGACGCTGCTCGAGGACATCAACAAGGACACTGTCGAGTTCCAGCCGAACTACGACGAGCGCGAGAGCGAGCCGACGGTGTTGCCGGCGGCCTATCCGAACCTGCTGGCCAACGGCGCCGGCGGAATCGCGGTGGGCATGGCGACCAACATCCCGCCGCACAATCTCGGCGAGCTGATCGAAGCCTGCCTGGCGCTGATCGCCAATCCCGAGCTGACCGTGCCGCAGCTCATGGAATACGTGCCGGGTCCTGATTTCCCGACCGGCGGCATCATCCTCGGCCGCAACGGCATCCGGGCCGCTTTCGAGCTCGGTCGCGGCTCGATGATGATGCGGGCCAAGACCAACATCGAGCAGAAATCCGGCGGCCGCGAGTCGATCGTCGTCACCGAGATTCCATACCAGGAGAACAAGGCCCGGCTGCACGAGCGCATCGCTGAGGTGGTGCGCGACAAGAAGGTCGAGGGCATCTCCGAGATCCGCGACGAAAGCGACAGGGATGGCGTGCGGCTGGTCATCGACCTGAAGCGCGACGCCATGTCCGACGTGGTGCTCAACCAGCTCTACCGCTTCACGCCGTTGCAGACGAGTTTCAGCGTCAACGCCCTGGCGCTCGACGGCGGCCGCCCGAAGCTGATGAGCCTCAAGGAGCTGCTCGAGGCCTTCATCCGCTTCCGCGCCGAAGTGCTCACACGGCGCACCCGCTTCGAGCTCAACCATGCGCGCGACCGTGCCCATGTGCTGGTCGGTCTCGCGATCGCCGTCGCCAATATCGACGAAGTGATCGAGATGATCCGCCGCTCGCCCGATCCGAACGTGGCGCGCGAGCGGTTGATGGCCAAGGACTGGCCGGCCGCCGACGTGAAGCCGCTGATCGACCTGATCGCCGAGCCCGGCCGCGAAGTGTCGGCCGAGGGAACCTATCGGCTCTCCGAGGTGCAGGCCCGTGCGATCCTCGAGCTGCGACTGCAGCGCCTGACCGGGTTGGAGCGCGACAAGATCGCCGAAGAGCTGACCGAGGTCGCGAAGCTGATCGAGGGCTACCTCGAACTTCTCGGCGATCGCGACAAGCTGTTCGCGCTGATGGCCAGCGAACTGGTCGAGATCAAGGAGAAGTACGCCACGCCGCGTCGCACCCAGATCCTCGACAACGAGTTCGAGCAGGACATCGAGGACCTGATCCAGCGCGAGGACATGGTCGTCACGGTGACCCATGGCGGCTACGTGAAGCGCGTTCCGGTCTCGGCCTATCGCGCCCAGCGCCGCGGTGGCAAGGGCCGCTCGGGCATGGCCACGCGTGAGGACGATTTCGTCTCGAGCCTGTTCGTGGCCAACACGCACACGCCGGTGCTGTTCTTCTCCAGCCGCGGCATCGTCTACAAGCTCAAGGTCTGGCGGCTGCCGCTCGGCGCCCCGCAGGCGCGCGGCAAGGCCTTCGTGAATCTGCTGCCGCTCAGCGAGGGCGAGACGATCAGCACGGTCATGCCGATGCCGGAGGACGAGGCGAGCTGGGCGACGCTCAACGTCATGTTCGCCACTGCGCGCGGCGGCGTGCGGCGCAACGAGCTCGGCGATTTCGTGAATGTGAACCAGAACGGCAAGATCGCCATGAAGTTCGAGGGTGAGGATGCCGGCGACCGCCTGATCGGCGTCGGCGTCTGCAGCGAGGACCAGGACGTGCTGCTGGCGACGCGGCAGGGCCGCGCCATGCGCTTCCCGACCGACAAGGTTCGCCTGTTCGCGAGCCGCAACTCGACCGGCGTGCGCGGCATCGCGCTGGCAGAAGGCGACGAGGTGATCTCGATGTCGCTGGTCGATGCCGGCAAGGGCGTCACCAGCGAGGAGCGCGACGCCTACCTGCGCCAGTCACGCGCCGAGCGCCAGGCCGAGAACGCCGTGGACGCCGGCGAGGCGGCCGTGGATGCGCCGGAGGAGGAGACTCCCGCGGGCGAGGAGGCGGCCGCGCCGCCCGCCACGCTCTCGCCGGAGCGTTTCGCCGAGCTGAAGACCAGGGAGGAGTTCGTGCTCACCGTGGCCTCGTCCGGGTTCGGCAAGCGCACCTCCGCCTACGAGTACCGGGTGACCGGCCGCGGCGGAAAGGGCGTGGAACTGATGAGCCTCGCCAAGGGCGGCGAGATCGTGGCGGCGGTACCGGTGCTCGACACCGACGAGATCATGCTGGTGACCGACGCCGGCACGCTGATCCGTTGTCCGGTGGATGGAATTCGCATTGCCGGGCGTGCGACGCGCGGTGTGCGCATCGTCAACGTGAGCGACGGCGAGCGCGTCGTCACGGCTGTGCGGATCGGCGAGGACGATGCCGGCAACGGCGCAAATGGCGATAGCCAGCCCGAGCCGGAGGCCGGAACGGAGCAGGACTCCAGTTCCGAAACAAACGGTGGATAAGGACGGATCGTGTCGCTAAGACTTCGCCGTCGCAGTCTGCGCACAAGGGGGAGACATGGCCGTAGAACGCACCGGGGTATATCCGGGCACGTTCGATCCCATCACGAGCGGGCACATGGAAGTGGTGCGCCGCTCGCTGCGGCTCGTCGACAGGCTGGTGATCGGTCCGCACATCAACGTGGGCAAGGGACCTCTGTTTTCGCTCGAGGAGCGGATGGAGATCATCAAGGAAGACATCGCGGATTTTCCACAGGCCGACCGCGACCGCATCACGGTGGTGCCGTTCGAGGGGCTGCTGATTCACTTCGCGCGCGACGTGAATGCGTCGGTCATCATCCGGGGACTGCGGGCGGTTTCGGACTTCGAGTACGAGATCCAGATGGCCAATATGAATGCCCGCATGGAGCCTGCGATCGAGACCATCTTCCTGATGGCGTCGGATCGGCACCAGTTCATCGCCTCGTCGCTGGTGAAGGATATTGCCCGGCTGGGGGGGGACACGTCCCAGTTCGTGTCCAAGAAGGTGTTCGAGCGTCTCAAGGCGAAATTCGTCAAGAAGTGAGGCCGGAACAGGCCTCGTTGACCATCGGCCCCTTGCACTTTATATGGGCGCCGCGCGGCGGAGAGGCCCGCGGCGCGGAACCGGGACGAGCCCGTAGCTCAGCGGTAGAGCATCTGACTTTTAATCAGAGGGTCGTGGGATCGTACCCCACCGGGCTCACCACTGGACCCAAGAAGGAGAAGAACGGCTCATGCCGTCGGTGAAAGTCGTCAACGGCAAGCAGATCGTGGTCGAGAATCTCGGTCCGATCGAGCGTGTCAGCAGCTTCTTCGCGCAGCCGTTCGTGCGGATGTGGCACCATCGCGACCTGATCGCCGCCATCCTGCGGCGCGAGGTTCGCGAGCGCTTCAAGGGGTCGATCGCCGGATGGATCTGGGCGATCATCGCGCCCCTGCTGATGATCGCCGTCTATACGTTCGCCTTCACGACGACGCTTTCCCTGCCGGTGGCCGACGGTACCGACGGCAAGCAGGTCAGCTATTCGCTGTTCATCTTCAGCGGCCTCATCGTCTTCAGCTTCTTCTCGGAAATGGCTTTCCGGGCGCCGATGCTGCTGCACGAGTACACGCACTTCATCAAGCAGACGATCTTCCCCAGCGACATGCTGCCGGTGATCTCGACCCTGCGCGCCACCGCTTACACGCTGATTTCCGGTGCGGTGATGCTGGTGTTCCAGCTGGCAATGACCGGCTCATTGCCGTGGACCGTGCTGCTGGTGCCGCTGATCTTCATCCCGTTCATGGCGTTCCTGATCGGCATGTCGTGGTTCCTGGCGGCATTGGGCGCGTTCACGCGCGATGCCGGGTACCTGATGATCACCATCGTGCCGCTGTTCATGTTCGCGACACCGATTTTCTACTCCCACGCCGGGCTGCCGCCGCCGTTCAACTTCTGGATCTACGCGAACGCTCTCACCGGCTTCGTCGAGGTGATGCGCGACGTGGTCCTGTTCGGCAAGCTGCCCAACATGATCGTGTACGGGTATACCCTCGCGATCTCGGTTTTCAGTTTCTATTTCGGCTACTGGTTCTTTGACAGGTATCGGAATGTCATCGTCGACGTCCTCTGAGATCGTCGTCGAGGCCAAGAACCTCGGCAAGGCGTTCCAACTCTACGCTCATCGCAACGACTGGTTGAAGCAGGTCCTGCTCGGCTGGTGGAAGGCGTACTTCAAGCCCTTCTGGGTGCTGCGCGACATCAGCCTCGAAGTGAAGAAGGGCGAGAGCATCGGCATCCTCGGTCGCAACGGCTGCGGCAAGTCGACCCTGCTGCAGGTGATCTGCGGCATGACGCTTCCGAGCCATGGCGAATTGCGGGTCACCGGCCGCATCGCGCCGGTGCTGGCGCTGGGCTCGACCTTCGACATGGAACTGTCGGGCCGTGAGAACGTCCTGATCGGCGGCGCCGTGCTCGGCCTGAAGCGCAGCGAGGTCCTGCGCAAGTTCGACTCGATCGCCGAGTTCGCCGGCATCGGCGAATACATGGACCAGCCGGTGAAGCATTACTCGATGGGCATGCGCACGCGCCTGGCCTTCTCGATCTGCGCCCATGTCGAGGCCGAGATTCTCGTCGTCGACGAGGCTCTGTCGGTCGGCGACGCCGCCTTCCAGCGCAAGTGCCTCGACTGGATCGACAACTTCCGCAAGACCGGCACGCTGCTCTTCGTCTCCCATTCGATGGCGGAGGTGCGCCGTCTGTGCACGCGCGCCATCTGGATCGAGGAAGGGCGCATCCGCGAGCAGGGCGACCCCAACGACGTCATCCGCTCCTATCACCGCGCCCTGCTGGTCGAGAAGGACGACGTCCAGCGCTTCTCTTCCGGGAACGCCAAGCAGGCGCAGGCTGCTGCGGGCGAGTGATCCGGCATGGAGCCGGGGACCCTGGCGTGGCTCGGCTTCGGCTGGTGGGGACTTGGCACGGTAATCCAGTGGGTAAGCGCGGGACTCGCCCGGACGCCTAGGAAGACCGCCGCCGGCGGCCGCTACCGGGCGCAGGATTTCAGCATCGTGGCGCCGATGGCCGGCCCGGAAGACGCGACCGCCGCCTACGTTCAGGCGCTGCGGCGGCTGGCCGACGCCGGCGCGGAAATCCTGATCTGCGTCGCCCGGCCGGACGATGGCGCCGTGGCGCCGATCCGGGTGCTGTGGCCCGATGCACCCGTTCTCGTCGGCAACGACGACACCTTCAATCCGAAGATGAACAACGTGCGCAAGGGGCTGGAGGCCGCCGCCCGCCCGGTCGTGGCGCTCTGCGATGCGGGCATCGGGCTCGACCTGGACGATCTGCTGCGGGCCGCGGCCCCCCTGGCGACCGGGACGGGGCTCGTGCTGGCGCTCAAGGCGGCCGAAGCGCCGGGAAGCTTCGCGGCCGAGGTCGAACGCGCCTATATCGACGGGCACCAGGCGCGGTTCCTGTTCGCCGCCGATCGACTCGGCATCGCGGTCGCGTCCGGTGGCGTCACGCTCATGACCCGTGAAACGCTCGAGGGCATCGGCAACTGGCGCGGCTTCAACCGCTGGATCGCCGACGATTATTCGGTCACCCGCTCGGTGCGGGAACTGGGCCTCGAAACCTGCCTGGGCGCTGTCATGCCCCGGCTGCCGCTCGGCAGGCGGTCGTGGTCCGCGGTGTGGCGGCGCCAGGTGCGCTGGGCTCGCACCCGCCTGCGCCTGCCGGTCTGGCCGCTCGTGCTCTGGGAGCCGGCGATCGGCTGGGCGGCCACGGGCGGGGCAGGGACGATCGGCCTTCTCGGGTTCGGGGCGAACGCCGCGGTGATCTCTGCCGGATGGGCAGTCCATACGGTCGGTTGGCTCCTCGCCGAAAAATGGTTCATGACGGGGCGTGGCCTGTCGTTCGGGATGCGGGCGGCGGCCGCCGCCCTCCTGCGCGAGGCACTGGCGCCGGTTCTCATCGTCAGTGCGCTTTGGGGCCGGACGATTTATTGGCGGGGGACCGATTTGGGCGGCCAGTGGCGGGAAACCTCCAGGGAGCCGACGAGGGATGCCGCTTCGGGGAAGTCCGTATGAGTAGTGTGAATCGCAAACAGCCGATCTCGACCGTAATGCTGCCGGCCAAGGTCGATTCCGTGACCGTGGCGTCGGTCGAGGTGATGCTGGTGGCCGCGCTCCGGCCCGGCGCGCGGGTCATCGTCGACGGCAGCCAGGTCACCTACATGAGCGCCGCGGGCGTTCGCACCTTCGCATCGGTCCTGCACAAGGCGGCTGAAGCCGAGGCTCGAATCGTTTTCTGCCGCTTCACCGGTGCGGCGTGGGACTGTCTGCTGGTCAGTGGTTTCTCCGAATTGCTCGAGATCGCGCCAACGGTGGAGGAGGCCTCGGCGCGATTGGAGAGGGAGCCACCACATGTTGGTGGGGAAAGCTTGCACCGGCGAGGCGCCACAGGTTAATTAGCGGTTGGACTGAGCGACTTATCAATAGGTTGGGGCATGGCGCGGTACTCAGTGCGGCGACTGTTCCGGACGGAGATCGGGATTTGACAATTTGGAGCTGGCTGCGCGCCGCCGCGCGACCTACCGCAATTGTCCTCAGCCTCGGTTTTGGCCTGGCGGCCTGCACCGCGTTGCCCGGCGACGGTCCCTGGATGGGCGGCGCGGCGACGACAACGACGGAAGCCCTTCCGTTCGACGTGATCGATCTCACGCCGACCACCATCGCCAACTATCGCCAGCCGCCGCCCGTCGACCGTCCGTCGACGGTGAGCAATCTGTCGGCCGGATCGCGCATCTCGGTGGCGCCCGGCGATGCCATCAAGGTGCGGATTTTCGAGCCCTACGAAGGCAGCATCTTTCCGACCATCCAGCGGCCCGGCGCGGACTTCGGCGTCCAGCGCGTGACCGATGACGGCACGATCAACGTTCCCTTCGTCGGGACCGTGAAGGTCGCCGGCCTCGACCTCAACCAGATCGAGAAGAAGATCGCCCAGCAGGTCGCGACCTCGGGCAAGGCGCAGGACCCGCAGGTCATCGTCGAATTCGTTGCCGACCGGACGCACACCGTGATGGTGTCCGGCGACGTGCGGCAGCCCGGGCGGGTTTCCCTGCTGGAAGGGGTCCGGACCGTCGTCGAGGCGATCAACAAGGCTGGCGGCCCGTCGGGCGTAGGCGGGCAGGGCGGCACTGGTGTCGGCGCCAACCAGCTCGAAGTCGTGATGCGGCGCAACGGTCAGATCATTCTTCAGTCGCAGTATTCCGACCTTCTGGCCGGAGCCGACGTCGGCCTCCAGAAGAACGACGAGATCGTCGTTCGCCCGAATGCCCGCATGTTCACGGTGCTGGGTGCCGTGGTAAAAGCCGGCAACGTCGATATGCCCAAGCACACGATCAGCCTGCTCGAGGCGATGGGCATGGTCGGCGGCCTCAACGATGCCCGGGCAAACAAAACGGGCGTTTATGTGTTCAGAATGGGGGATTTGCAGAATAATCCCACCGCCCGGGCCCGCGTTTTCCGACTGGACCTTTACCAGCCGGTATCTATCTTCATTGCTCAGCAGTTCCCGGTGCAGCCGAAGGACGTCGTCTACATCACGAATGCCCCGCTCTACGAGTACGACAAGATCCTGACATCAATCTATCGTACCTTCTCGATCGTGGGCGTCCTGAGAGGCAATCTGATCACCTCGACGACCTTCTAGAGGCCACCTTCCAACTAGGGGCAGCGTCCCCGGGCGTTTTTTGGTACTATCTATTATGGCGCAGGCAAGAAAGTTCACTTGGGGCGCCGCAGGGTTGGCCGCGTTCATCGTCATCGCGGGCCTGATCCTGTGGATGATGCCCAGCCGGCAGACCAGCAGTGCCCAGGATGGCCCCAGGCCCCTGCCGCCGCTGATTTCGCGTGGCTACACCGATGCGCCCTCGGGTACCGCCCTGATCGCCGGCGATCCGGCAGGCGGCGGCGTGCTGATCGAGCTCAAGGTGACGGACGGCCAGAAGGTGAAACTCAACGACGTCATCGCCGTCCTCTCGAATTACCCGAAGGCCGACATCGCCGTGCGCACCTCGGAGGCGGAACTCGCCAAGACCGAGAAGGCCCGCGAGGCGATGGTCAGCGGCTTCCGCAAGGCCGAGATCGCCATGCAGGAGGTCGTGGTCAAGTCGGCGGTCGAGGAGAACAAGCTCAAGGTCCTCGAAATGCAGCGTTCCGGCAAGCCGCCGGACCAGAAGCAGCTCGAACTGAACATTTCGCAGCAGAGCCTCGAGCGTGAGCAGGCCAAGTTGCGCATCCAGAAGGAAACGCTCGAGAGCGACCTCCAGCAGAGCAACAACGACATCGCCATCATAAAGGCGAAGCTCGACAACGCCCGCAGCACGCGTGAGCAGGCCCTTGTCCGCTCGCCGCTCGACGGTATCGTGATCCAGATTTACACGCGCCAGGGCGAGCGTATCTCGCCGAACGGCATCGCCAAGATCGTCGACCTCTCGCAGTTGCGCGTCCTGGCCGACGTCGACGAGCTGAATGTCGGCCGTATCGCCGCCGGTGGAAAGGTCGAAGTGACGTTCCGCGGCAGTCCGACCGTCTACGCGGGCACGATTTCCCGGGTGGCGCCGACCGTGAAGCGGATGCAGCGCATGGAGCCCGACGGCGGTTCCTCGACCGATGCTCGTGTCGTGCAGGTCGAGATCCAACTCGACGACCCGTCCAGCATGCCGCAGGTCCTGGGCCGCGAGACTCGCGTCACCTTCCTCTGATGGCTCTCACGCTGCCAGCCAATCCGTCGTCGCGGCCGCGGCGGTGGTTCCAGTGGCGGCCCAGCTTCTCGCTGAAGCGGCTGAGGGCGGCCGCCGTCACGGCGACGAGCATGCCGCTGGGTTCGCAGCAGTTGAAACGGCAGCGGACCAGCACGCTGCTGTCACTGGCGGGCGTGACGGCAAGCCTCCTCGTCATCTTCGCGCAGCTCGGCATCGAGCGCGCCGTCTACGATTCGGCGATCCGCCTCCACCGGTCCGTCGTGGGTGACCTCGTCCTGGTGCCCTACGGCTTCAAGTCGTTGCAGCTGCATGCCGAGGTACCGGCGTCGATGACCGACGTCGTGTCGGCCAACCCCGCCGTCACCAATACGCTTCCGTTCTGGTTCGGCGTCATGTCCATCAAGCATTCCGGGATGGATTCGGGCCGCCGCATCGCCTGGTATGCCGTCGATGTCGAGCGCCCGGCGATCGACGTGCCCGGGCTGCGGGACAACCTCTACCGGCTGCGCGAGGCGCGCCGGCTGCTCTACGATCGCGAATCGCGCCCCTATTTCGGCGACCTCGCCGATCAGGTCGGTCCCGGCAAGCCGGAGTTCCAGGTGCTGGGCCCCCCCGACAATCGCGGTCTTCTCCGCCAGCTCTTCGTCGTCGGCACGTTCGCGCTCGGCCCCAACGTACTGAACGACGGCTCGATCATCATGTCGGAGGACACCATGGCAGAGGTGTTCGGTTCATGGTGGTCGGACCGGCCGGCCTTCATCGCCGTCCAACTCGCCAAGGGCTCCGACGTCGACGCGGTTCGCAAGGAACTGAACACGGCCCTCGCGGGACGTGGCGAGGTGCTGACCCTGCGCGACTTCGAGAAGCGCGAGCGCACCTATTGGTCGCGGGAAACGCCGGTCGGCTACATCACGGATCTGGGTTTCGTGATGGGCGTGATGATCGGCATGGTCTTCATCTACTACGCCCAGTACCAGATCATCCGTTTCTACCTGCCGGAATACGCCATCCTGAAGAGCCTGGGCTACGACTGGTGGTTCTTCCTGTTCATGATCGGACAGATTGGCGCGGCGATCATCACGCCCGCCTTCCTCGTCGCCTTCACGCTGGGCCGGTTCGTCTACGGCGCGACCGAGGCCGCCATGCACCTCGGCATGACGATGGGCCTCAGGGAAATGGTCGTCGCCCTTGTCGCCTGCATGATCATGACCGTCGTTTCCAGCCTGTTCGCCATCCGCCGCCTGTGGCGGGTCGACCCCATCATGCTGTTCGAGTGACCATGACGACCGACACACATGGCTTCGGACCGCCCGTCGTCGAAGCGGTCGACGTCCATCACCACTATGGCGAGGGGCCGCAACGGGTCGACGTGCTGTTCGACATCAACATGCAGGTTCGCGAGGGCGAGCTGGTGATCGTCACCGGCCCGTCCGGATCGGGCAAGACGACCCTGCTCACCATTCTCGGGACCATGCGCAAGCCCTCCGAGGGCAAGCTGCGTCTGCTCGGCACCGACATCGTCGGCCTGAACGGCGCCAGCCTCGACGAGCTGCGCAACCGCATCCGATTCCTGTTCCAGAAGCGCAATCTCCTGTCTTCGCTTACGGCGCTGCAGAACGTCATTGCCGGCGTTTCCACGACACCGCTGGCCGATCCCGCCTGGGACGAGCGGCGCGCCCGCCATCTGCTCACCATGCTGGGCCTGGGCGATAAGGCGGCCTCCTGGCCCGACGAACTGTCGGGCGGCCAGCAGCAGCGCGTGGCCATCGCCCGCACCATGATCGGGTTGCCCGACCTCATCATCGCCGACGAGCCCACCTCGGCGCTCGACCGCGTGTCGGGCCGGCTGGTCGTCGACCAGCTGAAGGACCTCGCGCTGCGCGCCAAATGCGCCGTGGTCCTGTCGACCCATGACGAGCGCATCTTCGACGTCGCCTCGCGCCGCCTTCATATCGAGGACGGCCGCTGCTTCGAAGTTCCCATTCACTATCACTGAGAGCGGCGGCCCATGCTGCTCTTCCTGATCGATCTGCTCGTCCTCCTGTGCCTTGCCGCGCAGGTCGCGATCGCGGCCTACTTCCTCTACCTGGTCTACTGGCTGTTCGAACTGCCACGGGATGAGAAGCCCGCGCCCGCCCTGCCGGCGGAGCTGCCGCGCGTGCTGGTGCAGGTCCCGGTCTACAACGAGCCGCTGGTCGTGGAGCGGTCGATGGCCGCGATGGGCGCGCTCGACTGGCCGCGCGACCGGCTGACCATCCAGCTCCTCGACGACAGCAACGACATCACCTCCGACATCGCAGCCCATGCCATCGCGCGCCTGCGCAAGGCCGGCATCGACGCCCATCACGTTCGCCGCAGCGATCGCGGGGGCTTCAAGGCCGGCGCCCTCGCGGCCGGGCTCGCGCTCGACGACGCACCCTACGTGGCGGTGTTCGATGCCGATTTCGTGCCTCCGCCAGGCTGGCTGAAAGAGGCGATGGCCGCGATGCTGGCCAATCCGCGCGCCGCCTTCGTGCAGACCCGGATCGAATGGGGCAACGGCGAGCGCAACTGGCTGACGCGCGCCCAGCGCCTGATGCAGGATGCACACTTTGCCGTGGAGCAGGATGTCCGTGCCCGCCGCGGCGTGCCGTTCCAGTTCAACGGCACCGGCGGCATCTGGCGCCGCGCCGCGGTCGAAGAGGCGGGCGGCTGGTCCCACGACACGCTGTCGGAGGATCTCGATCTCGTCCTGCGCACCTATCTCAAGGGCTGGACCGGCGTGTTCCTGGTCGACACGCACGTGGTCGGAGAGCTGCCGCAGAAGGTCGAGGATTTCGGCGCCCAGCAGAGCCGCTGGTCGAAGGGTTTCGTGCAGGTTGCCCGCAAGCTGCTGGGGCCGATCTGGAGATCCGCCTGGCCGACCGAGGCCAAGCTCACGACGACCGTCGCGCTGGGCCAGCAGCTCATCTTTCCGCTGCTGGTGGTCGGCGCGCTGGCGTTGATCGTCTCGATCATCGGCCACGGTCGGCTGCTCGGCATCTTCCGTTTCGGCCTTTGGCTGTGGCTCGCGGGCATGCTGGCGGTATTGTTCGGCATGACCTGGGGGGCCTACCGCAAGCTGAAGCGGGGCGGCACGGCGCGCTACCTGGTCACGGCTGCCAGCGTGCCGGCGCTGATTATATACCTCGCCGTCGCCAATGCCGCCGCGATCGTCGGCGCGGGCTTCGGCAAGAAGACCGAGTTCAATCGCACGCCCAAGACCGGCACCTGAAGACAACGATGGCAATTCTCGCGACCTTCGCTCTCCTCTTCGCTGCCCTGTTCGCGGTCTGCTGCCTGCTGCTGGCCGCCTTCATCGGCAGCCTGCTGTACATGGTGGTCCTCCATCATCGACTGAAGGAGGCGGGGTTGCGGCGCGAGGAAATGCTGCTGTCGACGCCGCTGCCGGCCGACGCCGACCTGCCGCATGTCGTGGTGCAAATCCCGTCCTTCAACGAGGGGGCGGTGGTCCGGCGCGGCGCGGAGTCGGCGGCCGCACTCGACTGGCCACGCGACAAGCTGCACATCCAGCTCCTCGACGACAGCACCGACGAGACGGCGGAGATGGTGCGCCAGGTCGCGGCCGAGCTGCGCGCCAGGGGCTTCGACGTGGTGGCGCTGCAGCGCACCGACCGCAGCGGCTACAAGGGCGGCGCCCTGCACGAGGCGATGCAGAAGACACCACACGATTTCTTCGCCATCTTCGACGTCGACTACATTCCGCCGACCGACTTCCTGCGCGTCTGCATGCGGCCGTTCTTCGCCGAACCCAAGACGGCCTTCGTCCAGGCGCGCTTCGACTTCCTCAATCCGCACGAGAACGCGCTCACCGAGATGCAGATGGTGACGCTCGACGCCCATCTCGGCATCGAGCAGGCGACGCGCTGCTGGGCCGGTCATCCGCTTCCCTTCAACGGCACCTGCGGGATCTGGCAGCGCGCGGCCATCGACGCGGGCGGCGGCTGGAAGGGCGACACCGTCACAGAGGATCTCGACCTCACTTATCGCGGCTGGGTGAAGGGCTGGCGCGCGCTGTTCCTCACCAGCGTCGGCGTGCCGGGCGAACTGCCCGCCGACACAAAGACCTGGCTGCGCCAGCAGCAGCGCTGGCAGGACGGGTTCCGCCACGTCTCGATGCGCATGTTCCCGGAGATCCTGAAGAGCCGCAACATCACGCCCTCGGCCAAGCTGGCGGCGCTGCTGCATCTGTGCATGGCGCTGAACCAGCCCGTGCTGCTGGTCGGCGTGGCGTCCGGCATCCTGGCGGGACTGCTGGCGCCGTCGCTGGTGCCGCTTCTGCTGACGCTGTTCGTGATCACCGTGGCCTGGGTGCTGGTCTGCGCGACCACCTTCCTGCGGGCCGGCCACAATTTCATCCGCGGCGGGGAGATCCCGCCGCTCGAGTTCGGCGTGGTGCTGATGCGCTTCGTCGGCGGTCAGATCGCCACCGTCGTCCGCTCGTTCGGCGTCCATTTCAGGAAGATGTTCAGCAAGCCCAAGCCGGTCGTCTTCGACCGCACGCCCAAGCGCGGGAATTAGGCCAGCACGCTCTCGCGCAGCAGCGGGTGATGGGCGCAGCGCAGGCCGCCGCCGGTACCGATCGGCCCGTCGAACGGGATCGGGATGACATCAACCTTGCGACGCTTCAGCTCGTCGATCACGCGGCGATTGTCGGCATCGACGATGATACGGCCTTCCTCGAGCACGAGGCCGTTGGTCGCCAGAAGCGTGGCCTCTTCATACGAGACCTCGATCTTGTCCCAATCGCGCAACGACATCGGCAGGCCGTCGATCAGTTTCTCGGGGCAGTAGACCAGCAGGCCGGGCTTCACCAAACCGAGCGCGCAATCGAGATGGAGCACGTTCGAGCGAAGCGCCACCGGCAGGACCCGGTAGGAATCGCCCAGCAGGGCCTGCAGCCAATCGGCCCCGGCCAGATCGGAGGCGCAGCCGGAAATACCGACATAGACTTCGTGCCCGTTGAGCAGCGTGTCGCCGCCCTCGAGGAACGGACCGTCGACGGCTCCTGGGGAGCCGAGGGGCACGCTCGACCAGTGTGCGCCCCGGGAGGCAACGGCGGCCTGGATGATCGGCCGCAAGCCGTAGCGCTCGCGCTGGCGGCACTGCAGGCGCAGCGAGGCGTCGATCACGTGCTGGCCGACGACGATCATGCCGTCGCGCGGGAAGAGCTGGGCGCCTTCGCCGTTGGGCGCGAGGAAAGTGCGCTCGACGCCCTTCAGCCGCTCGGGCCGGTGCACCGTTACGCCCTCGCGCGCCACCAGCTCGGCCAGCGCATCGGCCTGGCGTTCGATGCGGGTCGCCTGTTCGGGATCGACGTCGATCAGGCGCTGGCCGGCATGGGCGCGGCTGAATTCGGCGCCGGCCGGCGTCAGCCAGCGCTGCGAATCCTCATGGAAGACGACGAAGTCCTCGGCCGGCGAGATCCCGATCACGACCTCGCGCAGCTTTCCCCATTCGTGGTGCGCGCCGAACAGCACCTTCAGACCCGGGCGTAGATGTCTTCGTAGCGGACGATGTCGTCTTCCTCGACATAGTCGCCGGTCTGCACCTCGACGACTTCGAGGAGCTCGCTGCCGGGATTGGCGAGGCGATGGATGCCGCCGATCGGAATGTAGGTCGACTCGTTCTCGTGCAGGGTCATGACCTTGCCGTCGAGCGTCACCTCGGCCACGCCTTTCACCACGACCCAGTGCTCGGCGCGGCGGTTGTGGCTCTGCAGGCTGAGCTTGGCGCCGGGCTTCACCGTGAGGCGCTTGGCGCGGAAGCGCTCGCCGCGGTCGATGTCCTGGTAGCTGCCCCAGGGGCGGTGCATCACGGCATGCTCGGTGGCGGCGCGATGCTTGCCGTCGGACATGCGCTGCACGACATCCTTGAGGCGCGGGAGATTGTCGCGATGACCGACCAGCACGGCATCGTTCATCGACACGACGACGACGTCCTCGACGCCGATGACGGCCGTGAGCGGGCCGTCGGAGCGGATATAGGAATTGCGTACATGGTCGATCTCGACCGGACCTTCGGTGACGTTGCCCTCGCTGTCGGCCTGGCCGACGTCGAGCAGCGCGTCCCAGGTGCCGAGGTCGGACCAGCGGAAGCGGGCGGGGACGACCCAGCACTTGTCGGTGCGCTCCATCACGGCGTAGTCGATCGACTTGGCTGGCGCCTTGGCGAAGGCTTCAGCGTCGAGGAACACGGTCGAGCCGATCTTCTTCGCCTTGGCGACGGCTTCCTCGGCTGCGGCGGCCATGGCGGGCTCGAAGCGCTTCATTTCCGACAGCAGCAATTCGGGCGCGAACAGGAAGTTGCCGCTGTTCCACAGGAGCCCCTCGGCGATGTACTGCATGGCCGTCTGGGCGTTGGGCTTCTCGACGAAGGCCGCGACCTTCATCACCGGGCCGATCCGCTCGGTGCCGGGACGGATATAGCCATAGTCGGTCTTGGGCTCCGTCGGCGGGATGCCGAAGGTGACGATGCCGCCTTTCTCGACGGCCGCGAGCCCCTCCCGGCAGCCGGCGAGGAACTCCTCGGCGCCGATCACCAGATGGTCGGAGGCCAGGGCGAGTACGGCCTTGGCGCCCAGCCCGTGCGTATAGGCGGCGGCGGCGGCCATGGCGGGGCCGGAATCCCGACGCGACGGCTCGACCAGGATGTCGATCTCGATGCCGATCTCGCGCGCCTGGCTCTCGCACATGAAGCGGTAGGCGTCGTTGGTCGCGATCACCGGCTTGCCGAACAGGCTGCGGTCGGCCACGCGCAGCAGGGTCTGCTGGAAGGTCGACTGCTTGCCCAGCAGAGGCACGAACTGCTTGGGCATGCTCTCGCGCGACAGCGGCCATAGGCGCTTGCCGGAGCCTCCGACGAGGATAACGGGCGTGATGAGCGACATTGCGACAGCTTTCGTTGCCTGAGGGGCCTTCAGCGGGCGGCTTCTGCGGCCGCGTGCCGGGCCGCGATATAGCCGAAGGTGAGGGCCGGGCCAATGGTGATACCGGCCCCCGGATAGGTGCCACCCATGACGCTGGTCATGTCGTTTCCAGCGGCATAGAGGCCCCGAATGGGCGCACCCTGGCTGTCGAGGACCCGGGCATGGCCATCGACCCGCAGGCCGAGGAAGGTTCCGATGTCGCCCGGGATCAGCTTCATCGCATAGAAAGGGCCGCTTTCGAGCGGCGCCAGGCAGGGATTGGGCGTGTGCGTAGGGTCGCCGTTGAAGCGGTGATAGGCGTCGGTCCCTTTGCCGAAATCGGGGTCCTCGCCGCGGCCGGCATTGGCATTGAAGTGCCGGATCGTCTCTTGCAGCACATGTGAATCGACGCCGATCTTCGAGGCCAACTCGGCCCAGCTTCCCGCGCTCAGCAGGTAACCGTTGCGGATATGGGCGCCGAGCGGCAGCGGCGCGGGGCCGATGGCGCCCATGCCGTAGCGCCGGATGGCGCGGTGGTCGCAGAGCAGCCAGCAGCTCGTCTCGCCGCGGTCGCGGCAGGCCTCGACCATCGCCGGGACGAAGTCGTGATAGGAGGCCGATTCGTTGGCGAAACGCCGGCCAGCCGGATCGACGGCGATGTAGCCGGGCTTGCCGCGCTCGTAGAAGTGCGGGAACGGCAGCGTCTTGCCGTCGGGCTGCGGCACCAGCGAGACCGGGACCCAGGCGGCGGGATAGGCCACGTCCTCGGCCAGCGCGCCGCCGGCCGACTGGCCGAGCCGGATGCCGTCCCCTCGATTGCCCGGCGGCGGCGCCGAGCGATGGGCGTGGCCGTCGCGGACATGGCCGTAGTAGCGGCTCTTCAGTTCGTCGTCGGCCGGGAAGCCGCCACAGGCCAGCACGACGCCCCGCCGCGCATGGATTTCCTGACGCTTGCCCTCGCGCTGCACGACCGCGCCGGTGACGGTGCCCTCGCGCTGGACCAGCTCGACGACCGGACTGTCCAGCCACAATTCGATGCTGCGCTCCTCGGCGGAGAGGGCGAGGGCGGCGATCAGGCCGTTGCCATTGGTGAGGCGCGTGCCGCGATCGTGGTTCAGCCGGTCGACCGCATAACGCACCGTCATGCCCGCGACGTGCAACGCCGATCGCGCCGAGCGCGTCATCTTGAACACATGGGGCAGGTCGTTGCGGCCGAGCATCATGCCGCCGAACGCCATCATCGTGCGGAGCGGCGCTCGCAGCTGGTCGAACCGCTTGCCCAGCCGCCGGCCATCGAACGGGAGCGGCAGCAGCGAGCGGCCGCCCTGCGCCGCACCGGGCTTGGTCGGATGATAGTCCGCCCAGATCGGCACGGCCTCGTAACGCACATGCGTGTTGTTCTCGATGAATTCGACGGCAGGGTTGCAGTTGTCGAGGAACGCGCTGGCCAGTTCGAGGTTCAGGCGATTGCCGGCCTCGTGCTGAAGATAGGTGAGCGCGTCTTCCTTGGAGTCGGCGATGCCCAGCGCGCGGCCATGCCGGTTGGCCGGAATCCAGATGACGCCGGCCGAATAGGCGGTCGTCCCGCCGAACTGCCTTTCCTTTTCGACCATCAGCACATCGAGGCCGGCATGCGAGGCCGTGAGAGCGGCGGAGAAACCGGCGGCGCCGGATCCGACGACCAGCAGGTCGGTTTCGATCATGAGTGGGATCCCCCAGCGCCGCCGGACTGGCGCTCCAGATTTTCATCGCGGCGTCGCCGCGCTTCGCTCTCCAGCGCCTCGGCGAGGGCCGGGATGTGCGAGGCAATCTCGTAGAAGTCGCTGGCGTAGAGGACCAGCAGGGTGGTTGGCTTGACGGTGGCGATGGAGGCGGTGCGCGGCTGGCGGTTCAGCAGGGACATCTCACCGAAGAAGGCGCCCTCACCGAGGCGCACGGTGCCGCCGGTCGGCAGGCGAACCTCGACTTCGCCGCTGGTGATGAAGAACATCGAGTCTCCCGGGTCGCCCCGCCGCAACACCGTCACGCGGGCGGGGTAGTAGCGGGTGCGCAGCTTGCCCACGATCTCGGACAGGGTGACCACGCCCAGCGAGGTAAAGATCGGCACGCGCGCCACCTGGTCCCAGACCCGGAGATATTCGCGTCGCCGTTCCTCCTGGGCGAAGCCGGTGGCCAGGACGCCGGTCATCAACGCCAGTACCGCGATGCCACTGATCATCAACAGCGAACCGATGATCCGGCCGATGGGCGTCAGTGGTACCACGTCCCCATAGCCGGTCGTTGTCAGGGTGACGACCGACCACCACATGGCGTTGGGCAGGGTACCGAACTGCTGGGGCTGGCCAGCCCGTTCCGCGATGTGGGCACCGGTTGCGGCCGACATGAGCAGGATCGCAAACACGATCAGCACGCTGGCGATCGGCGCGCGCTCGTTGGAGATCACACGCGCCAGCGTGCCGAAGGCCGGCGCGTGCAGGCCGAGCTTCAGGATCCAGAGAATGCAGAAGATCGAGGCGGCGTCGGCACCGATGATGCTGTAGCCGCCGGCCAGCATGACCGCCGGCATGACCGCCAGCAGGCCGATCAACCCGGGTAGGCTGGTCGCCCAGCGCAGCCGCGCCTTGAAGGGCGACGCGTCGGTCATGTGGAGCAGTTCCGGCGCCACCCAGAGCCGGGCCGCATATTCGAGCAGGAAGAAGACGGTCACACCCCAGATCGCGGCGCGCAGGATCGCGCGGGGAGGGGCTAGCAACTCGTCGATGGACAACAGGATCACGGCGAGCAGGCCGATGGCGAGCACGGCCAGATGGATCGTCCGCCAGCGCCGGGCGCCGGGAGTGGGGTCGGAAGGACGCAGGAGGTCGAAGACCTGCGCGCGGAGTGTCTTCTCTGCAGCGGTCACGGAAGGACCATAGTCGGGCTGGCCTGCGAATTGCAACGCGGGGACGCCCGGTCTACCGTGCCGGTCTCTCCCGGATGAAGAGGTTTGCAACAAGGTGGTCAGCGATTTGCGCATTGCCGTCGACATCGGCGGCACGTTCACGGATGTCGTGTTGGAAGAAGGAAATCGTCGGATAACGCGCAAGCTGCTGACGACACCCCAGCGCCCGGAGGAGGCGGTCCTGGACGGCATGCGTCTCATTCTTCGGGATGCGGGCAAGGGCTTCGCCGACGTCACGGTTTTCGTCCATGGCACCACGCTTGCCACCAATGCCATCATCGAACGCCGCGGCGCGCGTACCGCTCTGATCGCCACCGAGGGCTTCCGCGACGTCCTCGATATCGCCAACGAAAGTCGCTACGACCAGTACGATCTCTCCATCGAGAAGCCGAAGCCCCTGGTGCCGCGCGCCCTGCGCTACACGATCCCCGAGCGCATGGACGTTCATGGCAAGGTCCGGCTGGCGCTCGACGAGGGCGCTGTGAAGGCGCTGGCCGCGACGCTCCGGATCCAGGGCATCGAGAGCGTGGCCGTGGCCTTCATGCACTCCTATGTGAACCCCGCACACGAGCGCCGCGTGCGCGAAATACTCAAGGCCGAGCTGCCGGACCTCCGGGTGACTCTGTCGAGCGAGGTCTGTCCCGAGGTCCGCGAGTACGAGCGCACCTCGACGGCCGTTGCCAACGCCTACATCCAGCCGCTGATGGATTCCTATCTCGCGCGCATGCAGGCGGCCCTGGCCGAGGAGAAGTTCACCGGCACGATCTACCTGGTGACGTCGGGCGGCGGGCTCACCGCCATCGAAACGGCGCGGCGCTTCCCAGTGCGGCTGGTCGAATCCGGCCCGGCCGGCGGCGCGATTTTTGCTGCGGGCGTGGCGGCGCGCGCCGGCGAGAAGCGTGCGCTCTCCTACGACATGGGTGGCACCACGGCCAAGATTTGCCTGATCGACGACTACCAGCCGCACACCGCGCGGCTGTTCGAGGTCGACCGTGCAGCCCGCTTCCTCAAGGGCTCCGGCCTGCCCGTGCGCATCCCCGTGATCGAGATGGTCGAAATCGGCGCGGGCGGCGGCTCGATCGCCAGGCTCGATGCGCTGAAGCGTGTCACCGTCGGACCCGAGAGCGCCGGCGCCGAGCCCGGCCCGGCCTGCTACGGACGCGGCGGCCGGCATCCTGCCGTGACCGACGCCAATGTCGTCCTTGGCACGATCGATCCCGCGCATTTCGCCGGTGGCTCGATCGCGCTCGATATCGACGCGGCGCGTGGCGCCGTCGAGCGTGACGTAGCCGAGGGCATCGGCCTTTCCACTGAAATGGGCGCCTACGCCGTCTATGAGATGGTGTCTGAGAACATGGCGAGTGCAGCGCGTGTGCATGCGGTGGAGCGGGGCTCTGTCGTGAACCAGTACACGTTGATCGCCTTCGGCGGCGGCGCGCCGCTCCACGCCGCGAGAGTAGCCGAGAAGATCGGCGTCCAGCGCGTGATCGTTCCGCCCAATGCCGGCGTCGGTTCGGCGGTCGGCTTCCTCGCGGCGCCGGTGTCGTTCGAGCTCGTGCGCAGCCGCTACATGCGCCTCGACGCGTTCGATGCGGCGGGGGCCAGCGAGCTTCTCGAAGAGATGAGCCAGGAGGCGACGGCTCTGGTGGCGCCGGGCGCACGCGGCCTGCCGACCTTCGAGCGGCGCGTCGCCTTCATGCGCTATGTCGGCCAGGGCCACGAGATCATGGTGACGCTGCCGCAGCGGTCGCTGACCGTGGGCGATACGGATGCCCTGCGCGAAGCCTATGAGCGCGACTATGGCGTCCTGTTCGAGCGCCACATCCCCAACGCGGCCATCGAGATCCTGAGCTGGTCGGTTCAGGTCTCCACCGAGGCCAAGCAGCCCGAGCTGCAGGGCAAGGCGGGCAGCGCCCCGGTGCCCCAGCCGGTCGGCCGGCGGCCGGTGTTCGACGGCCGCAGCGGCAAGACCGCCGACGTGCCCGTCTATCGCCGGGAAAAGCTGCCGCCCGGCAGCGTCTTCGCCGGACCGGCGATCGTGGCCGAGGACGAGACCTCGACCTACATCTCGGCCAGTTTTGCCGCGCATATCGATGCGTCCGGCTGTATCGTCATGGAACGCAAGGACGCGTGAGGAGCAACCCATGAGCCAGTCCAACAGCGTCGGCCTGATCGACCTGCAGATCATGTGGAACCGCCTGATCGCGGTGGTGGAGGAGCAGGCGCAGACGCTGATGCGCACGGCCTTCAGCCCGATCGTGCGCGAATGCGGGGACCTCTCAGCTGGCGTCTTCGACCTGCAGGGCCGCATGCTGGCCCAGGCCGTGACCGGCACGCCCGGCCATGTGAACTCGATGGCCGAATCGGTGAAGCACTTCCTGCGTTATTTCCCGATCGAGACGATGAAGCCGGGCGATGCCTACATCACCAACGACCCGTGGATGGGCACCGGCCATCTCAACGACTTCGTCATCACCACGCCGTGCTTCCGCAACGGCAAGCTGGTGGCGCTGTTCTCCTGCACCAGCCATCTGATGGACATCGGCGGCATTGGCTTCGGTCCCGACGCGACCGACGTGTTCATGGAGGGGCTTTACATCCCCATGCTGAAGCTGTTCGACCAGGGCAAGGCCAACGAGACGCTGATGGCGATGATCCGCGCCAATACGCGCCAGCCGGTCGACACCGAGGGCGACGTCTACTCCCTGGCCGCCTGCAACGACGTCGGCGCTCGCCGGCTCGTCGAGATGATGGACGAGTTCGAAATCGACTCGCTGGACCAGCTCGGCGACCATGTCATCGCCCGCTCGCGCGAGGCGGTGCTGGCGGAGATCGCCAAGCTGCCCAAGGGCACCTGGCACAACAGCATGACGGTCGACGGCTACGACGAGCCGGTGACCCTCGAGGCCACGCTGACCATTTCCGATACCGGGATCCATGTCGACTACAGCGGCACCACGGGCGTGTCGCGGCGCGGGATCAACGTGCCGCATGCCTATACGACGGCCTACACCGTGTTCGGCCTGGGCTGCGTGGTCTCCACGCACATTCCGAACAATGCCGGATCGCTCGAGCCGCTGACCGTGTCGGCGCCGGAGGGCTGCATTCTGAACGCGCCGAAGCCGACCGCCGTCGCCTCACGCCACGTCATCGGCCAGATGCTGCCCGACGTGACCTTCGGCTGCCTGCGCCAGGTCGTGCCGGACCGCGTGCCGGCCGAGGGCACGTCGTGCCTGTGGAACATCAACGTGCGCGGGCGCGTGAAGGGTGGCGAGGGCGGCAACTACGGATTCGGCATGGCCATCACCTCCAACGGCGGCACCGGTGCGCGTCCCGACAAGGATGGCCTGTCGGCCACCGCCTATCCCAGCGGCGTGCGCGGCACGCCGGTGGAGATCGCCGAGACGCAGACGCCACTGATCTTCTGGCGCAAGGAATTCCGTCCCGATTCGGGCGGCGCCGGCCGCACGCGCGGCGGGCTGGGGCAGATCATGGAGATCGAGAGCGGCATCGACGAGCCGTTCGACCTGCTCGCGGCCTTCGACCGCATCGACTATCCGGCGCGGGGGCGCGACGGTGGCGGCGACGGCGAGGCAGGCGTGGTGGCGCTCAAGTCCGGTCAGCCGCTGAAGGGCAAGGGGTTCCAGCTGATCCCCCCGGGCGAACGGTTGATGGTCCTGACGCCGGGCGGTGCCGGCATCGGCGTGCCGCGCGACCGCGATCGCATGCAGGTCGCCAACGACCTGGCCGACGGCCTGATCACGAGCGAGACGGCCGAGAAGATTTATGAATTCAAGCCGCCGCAGGCAGCAGAGTAAGGCAGCGGCTGGATACGGGGACGGGTTCAACCTGATCACAATGGGGGTTTCGATGAAGCTTGGACGCAGGAATGCCTTGAAGGCGGGCGTGGGTGTCGGTGCGATGGCAATGGTCGGCGCGCCGGCCGTGGTGATGGGGCAGGCGGCCCTCAAGCTGCCGCTGGCGACGGTTTGGCCGGACGGCAACTTCCACACGGTCAACGTCAAGCGCTTCGCCGAAGAGGTGAAGAAGGCGACGAACGGCGCCGTCGACATCGACGTGAAAGCGGGTGGGCAGCTCGGCTTCAAGGGCCCCGAGCAGATGCGGGCGGTGCGGGACGGCCTCGTGCCGATGGCCGACATCCTGAACATCCAGCAGATCGGTGACGAGCCGATCTTCGGTGTCGAGGGCATCCCCTTCATCTCGAACAACATCGAGGAGCTGAAGGTACTTCACAAGTACATCCGGCCCGAGTTCGAGAAGGTGCTGCAGAAGAACAACCAGACGATGCTCTACACGGTGCCGTGGCCGACGCAGTACCTGCATCTCAAGGTCAAGGCTGAATCGCTCGATGCGCTCAAGGGCATCAAGATCCGCGTGCCCGACAAGAACGCCCAGGAAATGTGCAGCGCCATCGGAATGGCGCCGGCGCTGATCCCATGGGGCGAGACCATCGCGGCGCTGTCGTCCGGCGCCGTCTCCGGCGTGTCGACCTCGTCGGTGTCGGCCGTCGACGGCAAGTTCTGGGAGTTCCTCAAGTTCTTCCACCAGACCAATCATGCGTGGTCGTCGGAGATCGTCACGATCAACAACGACACCTGGAAGAAGATCTCGCCGGCCAACCAGAAGATCATCGTCGACCTGGCCAAGAAGCTTGAGCCTGAATTCTGGGCCTCGTCGCTGCAGGCCGACAAGGACAGCAACGCCAAGCTGATCGCGGGCGGCATGCAGCTCGTGATCCCATCGGCGGCGATGACGGCTGATCTCCAGAAGAAGACCGCACCGATGATCGCCGAGTTCTACAAGCGCGTCCCGGCGGCGGAGAAGCCGATCAAGGACTACCTCGCCGAGATGAAGCGCGGGTGAGCGGCCACGGTCCAAATCCCAACGCGGGCGCGCCGCAGCCGCTGCGCGCCTTCCTCGATGGGATCGACGTCCTGGGCCGTCTCGACGGCTGGATGGGCGCTGCCTGCCTGGTGGTGCTCACCTGCCTGATGCTGGGCGAGGTGCTGTTGCGCGCCTTGTCGGACATCTTTCCCTGGGTGCCGTCCGACATTCCGGTCGCCTGGGAATACAGCTCCTACCTGATGGCGGCGGCCTTCACCTTCGGCGCCGCCATGACGCTGCGGGCCGGCGGCCATATCCGCGTCACGCTGGTCGTGGCGCGGGTGACGCCCCAGGTGCGGCGCTGGCTCGAGACCGTACTGGCCGCGCTTGGAGTGGCCTTCTCCGGCTATCTAGCGGTTGCGATGGTGAACTTCACCTGGCGCAGCTTCACGTCCGACCAGGTGTCGATTTCCAGTGCCACTCCGCTCTGGATTCCGCAGGCCCTCGTGACCTTCGGCATCTGTCTGCTGGTCATGCAATTCGTCGCGCGTTTCTTCCAGGCCCTGTTCGGCTTGCCGCTCGAGGACGTGAACATGCGGGCCGGCTCGGTCGCCGAATGACCGTCGAATGACCTGCGTGTGAGTTAGCTGCGATGCTCGAAATCGTCATTACAATGTTCGTCGTGCTGTTCGCCTTCCTGGCGGGCGGCCTGTGGATCGGCTGGACGCTCGCCGTCACCGGCACAGTCCTTCTGGCGATCTTCCGCGACATCCCGCTCGACAAGCTGCTCGCGCAGTACACGTGGAACATCCTGACGACCCAGGAACTGCTTGCCCTGCCGCTGTTCATCATCATGGGCGAGATCCTGTTCCGCACGCGGCTGTCGCAGACGCTGTTCCGAGGCCTCTCGCCGTGGGCCGCGCTGCTGCCGGGCCGGCTGCTCCACGTGAACGTCATCGGCTGCACGATCTTCGCCGCCATCTCCGGCTCCTCGGCGGCAACGACGCAGGTGGTGGGCCGCATCTCGTTGTCGGAGCTCCTGAAGCGCGGCTACTCGAAGGACGTCGCCGTGGGCTCGCTCGCCGGCGCCGGTACGCTGGGTTTCCTGATCCCGCCCTCCAACATCATGATCATCTACGGCGTGTTGGGCGACGTATCGATTGCCAAGCTCTTCACGGCGGGCTTCATCCCGGGCTTCCTGCTCGCCGGCTGCTTCATGGGCTGGATCATGCTGCACACGGCGCTCAAGCCCGAGCTGGTTCCGGCGAACGAGCGCAAGGTGCGGGTCGCAACAGCGGCGGAGTTCCTGACCTCGATCCGCGAGCTGGGACCGGCGGTGTTCCTGATCCTGTGCGTGCTCGGCTCCATGTATGGCGGCCTGGCAACACCGTCCGAAGCCGCCGCGGTGGGCGTGCTGGGCGCCCTGGTCGTGGCCGGCGTCCAGCGGGAACTGTCGCGGGCGGCCCTCAAGGCGATCGCCATCGGCTCGGTGCAGACCTGCGCCATGATCGCGCTGATTGTGCTGGGTGCCTCGATCCTGGGCAGCGCCGCGGCCTTCCTCGGTATTCCGGCGGCGGTGGCGGAGTTCGTGAAGAGCCTCGGCCTGTCGTCGTTCATGCTGATCGTGGCGCTGATTATCTTCTACCTGATCCTCGGCTGCTTCCTCGACGGGTTCAGCATGATCGTGATGACCCTGCCGATCGTCATGCCGATCGTGAAGGCGGCCGGGTTCGATCCGATCTGGTTCGGTGTGTTCCTCGTGCTGGTGGTGGAAATGGCGCAGATCACCCCGCCGGTCGGTTTCAACCTCTTCGTGATCCAGGGCCTGACCGAAGACGGCCTAGGCTACATCGCGCGCGTGACCTTGCCCTATCTCGCGATCATGGTCCTGTTCACGATGCTCATCGCCGTTTTCCCCGACATTGCCCTCTGGCTTCCGCGCTACCTCAGCAGCTAGTCTGCCCCTCGGGGCAACGAGGGGAACTGAATGGAACCGCGGCAGGTCAGGACAGCGGCCGATGCGCTGAAGATCGTCAAGCAGCGCGGACTCACCCACGTAAAGGTGGGTGTCCACGACATCGACGGCATCCTTCGCGGCAAGTACATCCACGTCGACAAGTTCCGCTCCGCCCTCGAGGGAGGCTTCGGCTTCTGCGACGTGGTGCTGGGCTGGGACATGAACGACCAGCTCTACGACAACGTCACCTACACCGGCTGGCACACGGGCTATCCCGACGCCAGCGTGCGTATCCTGCCGGAAACCTGCCGCGAGATCGCGACCGAGCCCGGCAACCTGATGTTCCTCTGCGAGTTTGTGGACAAGGCCGAGGAAATCTGTCCGCGCGGCACGCTGCGCCGGGTGCTGGCGCGGGCGAAGAAGCTCGGTTTCGAGGTGAAGGTCGGCTTCGAGTACGAGTTCTTCGTCTTCGCCGAGACCCCGGAATCGATCCGCGAGAAGGGCTATCGCAACCTGAAGCCGATCTCGCCCGGCTTCTTCGGTTACTCGGTGCTGCGCAACTCGGTCCTGTCCGAGTGGTACGAGGACCTGCTCGCCATGTGCGAGGCGATGGACATGGGCATCGAGGGGCTGCACACGGAGACCGGCGCGGGCGTGCTCGAGGCCGCGCTGCGCGTCGACGATGCACTGGCCGCGACCGACAAGGCCGCGTTGTTCAAGATCTTCACCAAGGTGCTGGCGCAGAAGCGCGGCTGGCTCGCCACCTTCATGGCCAAGTGGTCCAAGGACTGGCCGGGCTGCGGCGGGCACATGCACATGTCGCTGTGGAAGGGCGGCAAGCCGGTCTTCTTCGACGAGAAGGCGCCGCACCGCATGAGCAAGACGATGCGCCAGTTCGTCGGCGGCCAGGCGGCGTTGATGCCCGAACTGCTGGGCATGGTCGCGTCGAACGTGAATTCCTATCGCCGTCTGATCCCGGGATTCTGGGCGCCGACAGCCTCGACCTGGGGTGTCGAGAATCGCACGACGTCGCTGCGGGTCATTCCGGGCTCGGCCAAGTCGACGCGGGTCGAGTATCGCGTGGCCGCCGCCGACGCCAATCCCTACCTGGCGATCGCTGCCGCCATCGGCTCGGGCCTCTGGGGCATCGAGAACGGCATCGATCCTGGTGAGCCGGTCACGGGCAATTCCTACGAGAAGAAGCATCCGGCGAAATCGCAGCTTCCGCGAACGCTGATGGAGGCGGCCGGTCGGCTCAAGGCCTCGAAGCCTGCACGCGATCTCTTCGGCGACGCCTTCGTCGATCATTATTCCGCAACACGCGAATGGGAAGAGCGGGAGTTCCGCAAGGCCATCACGGACTGGGAACTCGACCGCTACATGGAAATCATCTGATGTCTCTTGTCGGCAACTGGAACTTTCCGACCGCTATCCGCTTCGGCGCAGGACGAATCCGCGAACTTCCAGATGCCTGCAAGGCCGTGGGACTGAAGCGGCCGCTGCTCGTCACCGACCCGGGGCTGGCCAAACTCCCCATGATCTCGGAGGCGACGCTGGCGTTGCGGAAGGCGGGGATCGAGGTCGCGGTGTTCAGCGACGTGAAGCCCAATCCGGTGGCCGCGAACGTCGAAGCCGGAGTCCGGGTTCTGCGCGCGGGCAAGCATGACGGCGTTATCGCCTGGGGCGGCGGCTCGGGCATCGACACCGGCAAGGCCATCGCTTTCATGGCGGGGCAGACGCGGCCGCTGTGGGATTTCGAGGATATCGGCGACTGGTACACGCGGGCCAATCCGGCTGGCATCTACCCGTCGATCGCCGTGCCGACCACCGCCGGCACCGGCTCCGAGACGGGCCGCGCGTCGGTGATCACCAATGCCGAGACGCACACCAAGAAGGTGATCTTCCATCCGAAGATGATGCCGCAACTGGTCATCGCCGATCCCGAGCTGACGGTCGGCCTGCCGGCGAAGCTCACGGCCGGCACCGGCATGGATGCATTCATCCATTGCTTCGAGGCCTATTGCGCGCCGGGCTATCACCCCTATGCGGAGGGCATCGCCGTCGAAGGCATGCGCCTGGTGAAGGAGAATCTTGCGCGCGCCGTCAGGGACGGGCGCGACATCGAGGCCCGCGGTCACATGCTGGCGGCCTCGCAGATGGGCTCGACGGCGTTCCAGAAGGGACTGGGTGCCATCCACTCGCTGTCCCATCCGGTCGGCGCGGTGCTCGACACGCATCATGGCCTCACCAACGCGGTCGCCATGCCCTACGTGGTGCAGTTCAATCGGGCCGCCATCGAGGACAAGGTCGTGCGCCTCGCACGCTGGCTCGACCTGCGCGCCCCGACGTTCGAGGGCTTCATGCAGTGGACGCTCGACCTGCGGCGCGAGGTCGGCATCCCCCACACGCTGGCCGAACTCGGCGTGAAGGTCGAGCATCTCGACCGGTTCTCGGAAATGGCCGCGGTCGATCCGACCGCCGGCGGCAATCCCGTCAAGGCGGGCGTGCCCGAGATGCGCAGGATGTACGAGGCCGCTGTTGCCGGGAGACTGTGATGGCTGATTTTCCCACCCAGGCCCGGGTCGTCATCGTCGGCGGCGGCATCATGGGCTGCTCGACGGCCTATCATTTGGCCAAGCACGGCTGGAAGGACGTCGTCCTGCTGGAGCAGGGACGCCTGAGCGGCGGCACGACCTGGCATGCCGCGGGCCTGGTCGGCCAGTTGCGCAGCTACCAGAACCTGACGCGGCTGATTCGCTACAGCACCGAGCTCTATTCGAAACTCGAAGCCGAGACGGGGCTCGCGACCGGCTGGAAGCAGTGTGGCTCGCTTACCGTGGCGCGCACCGAGGAGCGCATGACGCTCCTGCGCCGCTCCGTTGCCATGGCCAACGCGCAGGGCGTCGTGTGCGAGCCGCTGACGCCCAGCCAGGCCGGCGACAAGTATCCCATCATGCGGACCGACGATCTGGTGGGCGCGGTCTGGTTGCCGGGCGACGGCAAGGCGAACCCGACCGACATCACGCAGGCGCTGGCCAAAGGTGCGCGCAACGGCGGCGTTCGCATCTTCGAAAAGACCCGCGTCACGGCGATCGAGACGGAGGACGCTCCGTCGGGTCCGCGAGTCACCGGCGTGCAGACGACCGAAGGCCCGATCAAGGCCGAGATCGTCGTGAACTGCGGCGGCCAGTGGGCGCGCCAGCTCGGCCGCATGGTCGGCGTGACGGTGCCGCTCTATTCCTGCGAGCACATGTACATCGTCACGGAAAAGATGGAGGGCGTGCCGCGCGACTTGCCGGTCATGCGCGATCCCGACGGCTACATCTACTTCAAGGAAGAGGTCGGCGGCCTGCTGATGGGCGGCTTCGAGCCCGAGGCCAAGCCGTGGAACAAGGACGTCATTCCCGACGATTTCGAGTTCGGCATGCTGCCCGACGACTGGGAGCAGTTCCAGATCCTGATGGATAACGCGTTGATCCGCGTGCCGTCGCTGGAGAAGACCGGCATCAAGACCTTCATGAACGGGCCGGAGAGCTTCACGCCCGACCTGAACTACATCCTGGGCGAGGCGCCGCAGCTTCGCGGCTTTTATGTCGGTGCCGGGTTCAACTCGATGGGTATCGCCAGCTCCGGCGGCGCCGGCATGGCACTGGCCGAATGGATCGTCGCGGGTGAGCCGACGATGGACCTGTGGCCCGTCGACATCCGGCGCTTCGCGGGCTTTCACGGCAACGATGCCTGGCTGCGCAGCCGCGTCGCCGAGACGCTCGGCCTTCACTACAAGATGCCGTGGCCGCAGCGCGAGCAGGAGAGCGGCCGCCCGTTCCGCCGCTCGCCGCTCTACGACCGCCTCAAGGCGCGCGGCGCGTGTTTCGGCAACAAGATGGGCTGGGAACGGCCCAACTGGTTTGCGGGCGCCGGCAAGACGCCCGACATGCAGTATGGCTGGGGCCGCGGCGCCCCCGGTGGCTGGTTCGATGCCGTCGCCGCCGAGCATCGCGCGACGCGCGAAGGCGTCACGATCACCGACGAGACCTCGTTCGGAAAGCTGCTGGTGCAGGGGCGCGATGCCGAAGCCGTGCTGCAGCGTCTCTGCGCCAACGACGTCGCCGTGCCGGTCGGCCGCACGGTCTATACCGGCGTGCTGAACGAGCGCGGTACCTTCGAGAGCGATCTCACCATCGCGCGCCTCGCCCGCGACAAGTTCCTGGTCATCACCGGCTCGGCCCAGCCGATGCGCGATATGGATTGGCTCAGCCGTCACATGTCGCCGGACGCCAATGCCGTGCTGACCGACGTGACGTCTGGCTGGACGGTGCTGTCGATCATGGGACCGAAGAGCCGCGAGCTGCTGCAGAAGGTCAGCAAGGCCGATCTTTCAAACGAGGGCTTTCCGTTCGCCACCATTCGCGAGATCGGGGTCGGCTACGCCACGGTCCTGGCCTCCCGCCGCACCTACATGGGCGAACTGGGCTGGGAACTGTACGTCCCGGTGGAATTCGCCGTCACGGTGTTCGAGACGCTGCACGAGGCCGGCGCCGAGTTCGGCCTGCGCGATGCCGGCTACTACGCCGTCGAGACGCTGCGGCTGGAGAAGGGTTACCGTGCCTGGGGCCGCGAACTGACACCCGACGACACGCCCTTCCAGGCGGGCCTCGGCTGGGCAGTGAAGCTCGACAAGCCGGGCGGCTTCATCGGCCAGAAGGCGCTTCTGGAAACCAGGGGCAAGCCGCTCGCGCGACGGCTCGTTTCCGTGGTTCTGGAAGATGGCGAGCCGCTCCTATGGGGCGGCGAGGCGCTGCTGCGCGACGGCAAGCCGGTCGGCGATCTCACCTCGGCCGGCTACGGCCACACGCTCCGCGCTTCGGTGGGCCTCGGCTACGTAAAGCGCGCCGACGGCGCGGCGATCGACACGGCCTGGCTGGAGAGCGGACGCTTCGAGGTCGATCTCGCCGGCACGCGACTTGCGGCGAAGGTATCGCTACGCGCGCCCTACGATCCGGCGGGAGCGCGCATCAAGCTCTAGGCATCGGACAAAGGGGGAGTGGGGCATGCGTCTGTTGGTAATCCTTGCAACGGCGGTGCTCGCACTGTCGTCTGTTGCACGAGCTCAGGAAGTCGTCGTCTACACGTCCTACGAGCGCGAGGATCTCGCGCCCTACAAGGCGCGCGCCGAGAAGGACCTGCCGGGCATCACCATCCGCTGGGTGCACGATGCCAACGGCGTGCTGACCGCCCGCCTGCTTGCCGAGAAGGCCAACCCACGTGCCGATGCGGTCTGGGGCGTCGCGGCGTCGAGCCTCGGCCAGTTGGCCGATGCCGACGTGCTGCTGCCTTACTCGCCGCCCGGGATCGCCAGGATTCCCGCCAAGTTCCGCGATCCCGCCAATCCGCCACGCTGGTTCGGCAACTCCGCCTGGGTCGCCGCGATCGTGTTCAACGAAGCGGAAGGCAAGAAGCTGGGCATCCCGAAGCCAGAGACCTGGGCTGATCTCACCAAGCCCGTCTACAAGGGCAAGGTCGTGATGCCCCATCCGCTGTCGTCCGGCACCGGCTTCCTCGACGTCTCGGCCTGGCTGCAGGCCTTCGGCGAAGCCGAGGGCTGGAAGTTCATGGATGGGCTGCACGAAAACATCTGGCGCTACACCCATTCCGGCTCGCAGCCGGCGACGCTGGCGGCGCGCGGCGAGGCCGTGGTCGGCATCGCCTTCGACATCCGGGCGGCACGCGAGCTGGCGCAGGGCGCGCCGATCGCCATCGTGTTCCCCGAGAAGGGGCTGGGCTGGGAGATGAACGCCTTCGCCCTCGTGAAGGGTGCGCCGCACCTCGAGGCAGCGAAGAAGCTCGCGGACTGGGCAGCCTCGGATGCGGCGATGCAGATGTACGCCGAGAGCCGCGCGGTCGCGGCGCGGCCGGAATTCTCCAAGCCGGTGAAGAACCTGCCGCCCAACCTCGCGGACCTGCTGATGGTGAACGACTTCGCTTGGGCAGCCGCCAACCGCGAGCGCATCCTGGCCGAATGGTCGAAGCGCTACGACACCAAGGCCGATCCCAAGAAGTAATCAGTGCGACGGAGCAGTCTGTTCTGTCGGTTCCGTCGCGCTCGTCTTGAGGCGCGTCTCGGCCAGTTCGCCGGCGGCTTCTAGGATTGGATAGGCCACCGTCGCCAGGTGGCCGTTGATGCGCTTCAGGTCGCGGATCACGTCCATGTGGATGGAGCTGGTCTCGATCGATTCCGGCCGACCCTCGCGCAGGCGGGCATAGTGGCTGTCGGCCGCGCGTGCCTCGGCCTCGCGCATCGCGGTCTTCTCGGCGACCAGGCGGCGGGCCAGGGTGATGTCGCGGGTCGTGAAAACGTTCAGCGCCAGCCTGAGATTGTCGAGCACGCGGGCATGGAAGGCGCGCAGCTCCGCCGTGCCCTCGGCCGAGAAGGCGTAGCGATTCCTGATCTTCTTGGCGGCCAGTTCCATCAGGTTCTTGTCGATGATGTCGCCGGCATGTTCGAGGTTGGTCACGAAGGTCAGTATCTCGACGTAGCGCCGGCCGTCCTCCTCGCCGAGTTCGGTGCGTGAGGTCTGGATGAGGTAGAGTTTGATCGCCTCGTAAAGACTGTCGACGGCATCGTCCGCGGCCTCGATCGACTTCATGGCGCGCGCGTCGTTGCGCTCGAAGACGTCCATCGTCTGGCGCAGCATGTCGGCGACCCTGTCGCCGAGATTGAGCGTCTCGCGCATGGCGCAGGCCAGCGCCTCGGCCGGTGTATCGAGCACGTTGGGATCGAGGTTGCGCGGCTTGCCCGGGTCGTCAGCCTGGGGGCGGTCGGGCACCAGGCGGCGACACAGCGCGGCCACGGGATCGATCAGCGGCAGGAAGACGATCGCGGCCACGACGCTGAAGGCCGTATGGAAGTTCACCAGCAGGCGGCCGGGCGCCGGATCGAGCATCATCAGCCAATGGTGGAACTGGCCAAGGAACGGCAGAAGCGCGAGGCCGACCAGCACGCGCGTGATGAGGTTGCCGAGTGGCAGGCGCCGCGCCTCCGTGTCGGTCGCGGCCTGGTCGAAGTAGGGGGCGATCGCGCCGCCGATGTTGGCGCCGATCACCATCGCCATGCCGAGCTTGGGGTCGATGATGCCGCTCGTGGCGAACGACATGACCAGCAGCACGGTCGACAGGCTGGAGTGGATGAACCAGGTGGCGGCGGCCGCGACCAGGACCGCCATGACATATTCGTCCTGCAGTCCCGCCAGGACCGCAACGAAGGCCGGGGCGTTGCGCAGCGGCAGGGCGGCGGCTTCCAGCAGGTGAAGCGACAGCAGCATCAGGCCGAGGCCGATCGCGACGCGGCCGAGATGGCGCGCGCGGTCCGAACTGTTCGACAGGAAGGCGATGACGCCGGCCGCGATCATCAGCGGCGAGATCCAGCCCAGCGGGAAGGACAGGATCTGGGCCGTCAGTGTCGTGCCGACATTGGCCCCCAGCATCACCGCGAGGCCGATCGAGAGGGAGATCAGCCCGCGACCGGCGAAGGAGGCGAGCAGCAGGGCGGTCGCGGTGCTGGACTGCAGGATGCCCGTCAGCAGCATGCCGCCGGCGAAGGCCGAGAAGCGGTTGCGCGAACAGGCGCCGATGGCGCGACGCAGGGTGGCCCCGAAGGCGCGCGTCAGGCCCGTGCGCACCATGCGCACGCCCCACAGCAGCAGGCAGACGCTGCCCAGCACGTTCAGGATCGTATCGATGCCCTGCATGATCGCGGAATCCTACGCCTCGCCCTTGAACGATGAAAGTTTTTTGACGGATTTGTTACGGTGCATGCTTTTCAGGACGCAAGTCGCGTCGCTTCGTCCATGAAGGCTCGAACGAGCGCAACGCGCCGACGCTCCTGCAGGCACACGGCATATTCCGCGACGGCGAGATCCTGGTCGGTGATCACGATGCGCCGGAAGCGGCGATCCTCGCCAAGTTCGCTTGCGAACACTGCGCCGACGCCGAACCCTGCCGCCACTGCCTCGCGCACGCCTTCGCGGGTCTGCACCTCGACGATGGAGGCCGGCCTGATATCGGCCGCCGCCATCGCCTGCTCAAGCACTTCGCGCGTGATCGAGCCGCGCTCTCGCAATACCAGCTCCTGGTCGTTGAGCGCGGAGAGGGGCGTGCGGCCGCGTTTGGCGAGCGCGTGGCCCGCGGGTGCGAACAGGACCAAGCGGTCGGTACGCAGACGGACGGCGTGCAGGCGTGGATCTGAAAGGCTTTTGGCCATCACTGCGACATCGGCTTCGTGGCGCAGCAGGCGCTCCAGTACGACGGCGGAATTGTCGATCGACAGCGCGAAGGTGAGGCCGCCCGCCCGTTTGCGCAGCGCGGCCATGATCGGCACGACATGGTGCGCGGAGTCGGCGGCGATGCGGAGATGTCCGCGTGTCAGCGCCCGCTCGCCCAGCAGCAGCGCCTGCGCCTCGTCTTGAAGGGCGAACAGGCGAGTCGTCACGCCATGCAGCTGGCGGCCGGTTTCGGTGGGCGTCACGCTGCGACCGCCCCGGTCGAACAGGCGCACGCCATAGGCCTTTTCCAACGCCGTCACCTGGCCCGAGAGATTGGGCTGGCTGAGGCCGGCGGCCCGGGCGGCGGCGGAGAAGGAGCCGGCCTCGGCCACGAGGTGGAAGGCGCGGAGTTGCGTCGGCGTCATATATAGGAAACCAATAGTTAACATACGGATTATATACTGGACGGATAGAAACCGCGAGACGATCATTCGCCCCATGACCACCAAGCCTGCTGCTTCCGAAACCGGCGATCCGCTGCTGCTGACGCCGGGCCCGCTCACCACCTCGGCCAGCGTGAAGCAGGCCATGGTCCACGATTGGGGCTCCCGCGATCAGGGCTTCATCGCCATCAACAAGATGGTGCTGGAGAAGATCGTCGAACTCGCGGGTGCCCAGGGAACGCACGTCACCGTGCCCGTCCAGGGCTCCGGCACCTTCGCCGTCGAGGCGATGATCACCAGCTTCGTGCCGAAGACCGGCAAGCTGCTGGTCGTCATCAACGGCGCCTATGGCCAGCGCGCGAAGAAGATTGCCGAGATTGCCGGTCGGGCGGTGGCAACCTACGAGACGCCGGAGGACACGCCGCCCGACCTCGCGAAGCTGGAGGCGGTGCTGGTTGCCGATCCGGCCATCACCCATGTCTTCGCCGTCCATTGCGAGACGACCTCGGGCATTCTCAATCCGATCTCCGACCTCGCCGCGCTGGTGAAGAAGCAAGGTCGCCGCCTGCTGGTCGATTCGATGTCGGCCTTCGGCGCGATCGAGATTGATGCGCGCAGCGTCCACTATGACGCGCTCGCGGCGTCCTCGAACAAGTGCCTGGAAGGCGTGCCGGGCCTCGGCTTCGTCGTCTGCCGCAGCAGCGCGCTCGCCGAGTGCAAGGGCAACGCCACGACCCTGGTGCTCGACCTGCATGACCAGGCCGAAGGCTTCGCCAAGACCGGCCAGTACCGCTTTACGCCGCCGATCCACGTCATCGTGGCGCTAGGCAAGGCGATTGAGGAGCATGCGGCCGAGGGCGGCGTAGCGGGGCGCGGCAAGCGCTACCGCGAAAACGCCAAGGTGCTGATCGACGGCATGCGCGCCATGGGTTTTCAGACGCTGCTGCCGAATGACCTTCAGGCGCCGATCATCATCACCTTCCACATGCCGACCGATCCTAAGTTCGTCTTCCAGAATTTCTATGACGGGCTCAAGGACCGCGGCTATGTGATCTATCCGGGCAAGCTCACGGTGGCAGATTCGTTCCGCATGGGCTGCATCGGCCGGCTCTATCCCGACCATATGCGCGGCGCCCTGGCGGCGGTGCGCGAGGTCCTGGATGAGATGCGGGTCACCAACGGCGGTCCGGCGCTGGCGGCAGAGTAGGGAAAGAAACATGGCACCCGACAGCATCAACGTCAGCGGCGGCGACATCTCCGTCAACGGCCGCAGCTACCGCCTGCCCAAGCAACCGATCGTCGTCGTATGCGTCGACGGCTCGGAGCCGGGCTATATCGAGCGCGCCGTCGAGGCGGGCCAGGCGCCGTGGTTCGCTCGGGTGCTCAAAGAGGGCACCAACCTGATCGGCGACTGCGTGGTGCCGAGCTTCACCAACCCGAACAATCTCTCGATCGTCACCGGCCGCCCGCCGTCCGTCCACGGCATCTGCGGCAACTATTTCCTCGATCCCGATACGGGCAAGGAAGTGATGATGAACGATCCGAAGTTCCTGCGGATCGAGACGCTGTTTCCGGCCTTCCAGCGCGCCGGCTGCCGCATCGCCGTCGTCACCGCCAAGGACAAGCTGCGCGGCCTGCTGGGCAAGGGCCTGGAACTCGGCGCCGGCAAGGCCTGCTCCTTCTCGTCGGAGAAGTCCGACAAGGCGACCCTGGCCGAAAACGGCATCGACCATGTGAACGAGCTGGTCGGCATGGGTGTGCCGGACGTTTACAGCGCCGGCCTTTCGGAGTTCGTGTTCGCGGCTGGCGTCAAGCTGATGGAGCGCGACCGGCCGCAGATCATGTATCTGTCGACCACCGACTACATCCAGCACAAGCATGCGCCCGGCACGCCGGTCGCCAATGCCTTCTACGCCATGATGGACGGCTATCTCGGCAAGCTCGACGCCATGGGCTGCACCATCGTCGTCACCGCCGACCACGGCATGAACGCCAAGTTCGGCAGCGACGGCCAGCCCGACGTCATCTACCTTCAGGACGTGTTCGACGGCTGGGTGGGCAAGGACAAGGCCCGCGTCATCCTGCCGATCACTGATCCCTATGTCGTCCATCACGGTGCGCTGGGCTCCTTCGCCGTCGTCTATTGCGACAAGCCGCAGGAATGGGCCGCGAAGCTCAAGGCGATGCCAGGCATCGAGGCGGCGCTGACCAAGGAAGAGGCGGCCGCCAAGTTCGAGTTGCCGGCGGATCGCCTCGGCGATCTCATCGTCGTCTCGACCCAGCACAAGGTGCTGGGCACCTCGGCCTCGCGCCACGATCTCTCGGGCCTCACCGAGCCGCTGCGCAGCCATGGCGGCATCTCCGAGCAGCGCGTCCCGCTGCTCTGCAACCGCAAGCTCGCGGACGGCGCGGCCGCCGCTTCGCATCGCTGGCGCAACTTCGACGCCTTCGATCTCGCCCTCAACCTCGTCGCCTGAGAGACCTGACCATGGACACGATCACGACTAAGAGCGAGCGGGCAGGCTCCGACGTCCGGCACGAATATCTCCGCATCGCCGGGAAGAAGGTCGAGACCAAGGCGCGGCTCGAAGTGCGCTTCCCCTGGGACAACCGTCTGGTCGGTACCGTGCCGCGCGCCACGCCCGAGCTGGTGGCAGAGGCCTTCCAGATCGCTCACGACTACAAGCCCAAGCTGACGCGCTACCAGCGCCAGCAGATCCTGCTGAAGACGGCCGACCTGCTGGTCTCGCGCAAGGAAGAGCTGTCGCGCCTGATCACGCTGGAGTCGGGCCTTTGCCTCAAGGACTCGCTCTACGAGGTCGGCCGCGCCTACGACGTCTTCACCTTCGCGGGCCAGCTCTGCATGCTGGACGATGGCCAGACCTTTTCCTGCGATCTCACCCCGCACGGCAAGTCGCGCAAGATCTTCACCCTGCGCCAGCCGCTGAACGCCATCTCGGCGATCACGCCGTTCAACCATCCGCTCAACATGGTCGCGCACAAGCTGGCGCCGGCCTTCGCCACCAACAACTGCGTCGTGCTGAAGCCGACCGAGCTGACGCCGCTCACCGCGCTGTTCCTCGCCGACACGCTCTATGAGGCGGGCCTGCCGCCGGAGATGCTGTCGGTGATCACGGGCAATCCGTCGGACATCGGCGACGCGATGATCGTCGACCCACGCGCCGATCTCGTGACCTTCACGGGGTCGGTCCGCGTCGGCAAATACATCGCCGAGAAGGCCGGCTACAAGCGCATCGTGCTGGAACTGGGCGGCAATGATCCGCTGATCGTCATGGAGGATGCCGACCTCGACAAGGCGGCCGAACTGGCCGTCGCTGGTGCCACCAAGAATTCCGGCCAGCGCTGCACCGCGGTGAAGCGCATCCTGGTCGTCGACAAGGTGGCCGATGCCTTCGTCGAGCGCGTGCTCGCCAAAGCGAAGAAGCTGAAGGCCGGCGACCCGCTCGATCCCGAGACCGATGTCGGCACCGTGATCCACGAGCGCGCCGCCACGCTCTTCCAGAACCGCGTCAGCGAGGCGGTGGCCAGGCATGGCGCGAAGCTGCTGCACGGCAACGACCGCCAGGGCGCGCTCTTCCCGCCGACCGTGGTCGACCATGTCGATCCGCAGGCCGAGCTGGTGCGCGAGGAGACGTTCGGGCCGGCGATCCCAATCATTCGCGTCAAGGATATCCACCACGCCATCCAGGTCTCCAACGGCACGGCCTACGGCCTGTCGTCGGGCGTCTGCACGGATCGTCTCGACTACATCACCAAATTCGTCGACGAACTGCAGGTCGGGACGGTGAACGTCTGGGAAGTGCCCGGTTACCGCATCGAGATGTCGCCGTTCGGCGGCATCAAGGATTCAGGGCTGGGCTACAAGGAAGGCGTGCTGGAAGCGATGAAGAGCTTCACCAACGTGAAGACCTGGTCGCTGCCCTGGCCGGGCTAGGCCAGCCGCATTGCGGGGGCGTCGTATCGGCTTTGTCCCAGCCGTTGCCTGGATTGTAGCAGGTGATGGCTGCGGCCCTGGTCGCGGTGTCCGGGCCGATAGCTTTGCCCCAATTTTGCCCGGTCTAGCTCTTTGGCAGGCCAACGCCAGTGCACGCGGGATGCCGCAGAGAGTAATTGATGTTCGACTGCAGATTCTGTGATACCCAACGAGTGCGCGAACTCGGGGGAATGACGATGAAGGTCAGGGTGATCACGCGCGTGCTGGGCCTGGCGGGTCCGAGCAAGGGCAGCCTGATGTATCCGCTGCCCATGCGATAAGCGGACGAGATGAGACTATTACTTCATCCGAAGCCGCATAGAGTCGCGTCGTGACCGTTGCGTTGCTTGTCCTGCTGAAGGTGATCGTGACCGTGATCATCTTTGGCATCGGCCTCGACTCCACGCCGCGTGACGCGGTTCGCCTGTTTCGCCATCCCGCCCTGCTGTTGCGCTCCGTACTGGCGATGTACGTGCTGGTGCCGCTGGCAGCGCTCGCGCTGGTCAAACTGTTGCCGCTGTCACCGGGCGTGGAGGCGGGCCTGCTCGTGCTCGCGGTTTCGGCCGGCGCGCCGCTGCTCCCGCGCAAGCTGCTCGGCATCGGCGACGGCGCCTACATCTTCAGCCTCGTCGTCGTCTCCTCGGTACTGGCGGTGATCCTCGTGCCGGTGTGGCTCGAAATCCTCGTGCCGCTGTTTCCGCGGTTGCCGCATTTGGCGCCGGAACGGGCCGCGCTGATCCTGGGCGAATCGTTCTTCCTGCCGTTGCTGGCCGGCATGGCGGTGCGGTGGCTGTTTCCGAGGTTCGCCGCGTGGACCGGCGGCCGGCTGGTCGGTGTCGCCGGGCTGTTCCTCGCGCTGACCGCACTCGTCCTGCTCGCGGTGAACTGGCACATCGTTCTCGAGGTCCAGTGGCAGGGCATTGCCGCCCTCGCCGTGCTGATCCTGATGGCGCTGGTCATCGGCCACCTGGTGGGCGGACCGAAAGACGAGGACCGCACGGCGCTCGCCGTGGCGTGCGCGACCCGGCATATCGGTGTCGCCGTGGTCGTGGCGACGTCGCTGCCGGGCGTGCGCGTCGCCGTCGTGATTTCGGTCTATATCGCGATCTCGGTTGCCATCACGTTGCCCTACACGCGCTGGCGTCGCAAAGTCGCGTCGGCACGTGGGGGCACTTCGCCGAAATAATCCCGATTGCCCTGCGGAGCGCGCGCGGGACAAACTGCCGCGCATTTTCGAGTATGGGGAATCTTCCATGAGTGTCAGCCAGGCCGAGAAGGCCCGCAAATTCCGTGCGCTCCATGACGCACCGGGCGCCTTCGTCATTGCCAACCCCTGGGACGCGGGCTCGGCGCGCGTGCTGGCCGGTCTCGGGTTCGAGGCGCTGGCCAGTTCGAGCGGCGCCAAGGCCGGCGTACTGGGCAAGCGGGACGGCAAGGTGACGCGTGAGGAGGCGCTGGCCAATGCGCGGCTGATCGTGAACGCCACCGACCTGCCGGTGGCCGCCGATCTCGAGAAGGGGTTCGGCGACTCGCCCAACGACGCGGCCGAGACGATCCGCCAGGCCGTCGGCATCGGTCTGGTCGGCGGTTCTATCGAGGATGCGACCGGCAACCCGGACCAGCCTCTGTTCGACATCGACACGGCCACGATGCGCATCAAGGCTGCGGTGGAGGCGGCGCGTTCGCTGCCGGTCCCGTTCGTTCTGACGGCGCGTGCAGAAGGCTTTTTGCGCGGCAAGCCGGACCTGGGCGACGTCATCAAGCGCCTGCAGGCCTTCGAGGCGGCGGGTGCGGATGTGCTTTTCGCGCCGGGCCTGCCCGATCTCGCCTCGGTGAAGAAGGTCTGCGGCGCGCTGCGCAAGCCCTTCAACTTCATGGTCGGCATCAGGGGCAAGTCGTTCAGCAAGGCCGAGCTGGAGGCGGCCGGCGTGAAGCGGATCAGCCTCGCCACCTCGCTGTATCGCGCCGCGATGGCCGGCCTGATCGAGGCCGCCACCGAGGTGAAGGACAAGGGTACCTTCTCCTATCTCGACCGTGCTGTGCCGACGCCCGATCTCAACGCCTTCATGAAGGAGTAGGAGCGGGCGATGCTGACCGAAGAAGAGATGAAGCGCATCGCGGCCGAGGAGCGCTATCGCCATTCGATCCGCATGTCCCTCGAACAGGAAGCGGCCAAGCCCGCGCCGGAGCCTACGCCGCCGCCGCCGGCTCCGGGATTCGGCTCGAAGGTCTATGAATTTCTGAACAGCTCCGTCGGCATGTGGCTTTTGTCTTCGGTGGTTCTGACGGGCGGCGCGGCTTTCCTGCAGCAGGTCCAGCACGAGCACGAGATCGCGCAGAAGAACCAGGCCGACCTGATCAATCATCGCTTCGAGATCGAACACCGGCTGGACGGGATGAGTTTCCTGCTGCGCCGGGCCAAGACGGTCGGCGAGGCCAAGGCCGCGCTGGCCGGTGTCTTCAAGAGCCCGATCCCCCTCACGCCGGAGCTGCAGAACCGCAGCCTCGCCTCGCTCTACCTGACGGTCTATCCGATGCTGGCGGGGGGAGAGAAGGAAAAGACCAACAAAGCCTACAATCTGGTCAAGCAACTCGAGGACGTGGAACTGCTGCTCCAGCCGCTGCCGGACGACAAGCCGATCGACGAGGATCAGCGCAATCAGATCACCAAGCTGCTGACGGCGATACAGCAGCTCAAGTTCGCAGAGAAGTAGGCCTCAGGCCTTGTCGACCGATCCACCGCTATCGACCCAGTCCTTGAAGCCACCGAGGTTGAAGACATTTGCGAATCCGAAATCCTTCAGGACCTTGCCGCTGAGCGCGGCACGGCCTCCCGAGGCGCAGTAGACGATCACGGTCCTGGACTTGTCGAAGGCCTTGTCGTGGTAGGGCGAGTCGGGATCGGCGCGGAACTCCAGCATGCCGCGCGAGACGTTGACCGCGTTCGCGACCTTGCCGCTGTTGGCGACCTCGGCGGTGTCGCGCACGTCGACCACGAGCGTGTTGCCCTTGGCGATCATGTCCTTGGCCTCGGCCGGAGTGATCTTCGGCACGACGGCGTTGGCGGCCTCCATCATCTGCTTGACACTTGTGGGCATGAAATCCTCCTGGCGATTCTGCGGATACGGGACAGGGCGCGAACTCAACGCGCTCGCCCAGCCCGCTGGCACGAATGCTGCTCCCTCCTATAAGGTGCCGCAAACATGAAGTTGCAAGGAAGCGGCCCTGGTGAATTCGTCCCGCCGCATCGGGACAGGTCGAGTTGAGCGCCCTGTTCCATGGCTGGCGGGTCGTCGGAGCCTGCTTCGTCATTGCCGCCGTGGCCTGGTCGCTCGGACTTTTCGGCTCCAGCGTGTACCTCCAGGCCGTGACGTCGGCGCACGGCTGGCCGATCGCCGAGGTCGCTTCGGCGATCACCGTGTTCTTCCTCGTGAGTGCCAGCATCCAGCGCGTCGTGGGCCGCAGCATCGACCGGTTTGGGCCGCGCCCCGTGCTGTTGCTGGGCCTGGCCTGCATGGCGGCGGGCGTGGCGCTGATCGGACAGGTGAGCGCGTCGTGGCAGCTCTATCCCTGCTTCGTGCTGCTCGGCTTCGGGTGGTCGACGCTCTCGATGACGGGCATCACCACGACGGTGGCGCCGTGGTTCGAGCGCCATCAGGGCCGGTCGATGACGCTCGCCATCATGGGGGCGAGCGTCGGCGCCATTGCAGGCGTGCCGCTCCTGCTGCTCTCCATCGGCGAGCTCGGCCTCGGGCGAGGACTGATCGTGGCCAGCGTCGTCGCGGTGTCGCTGCTCGGTCCGCTGATCGGCATCGTCCTGCGCTATCGCGGCCCGGCCGATCTCGGCCTGCCACGAGATGGCGAGGCCCCGCGAAAGGACGCTCCGCCGACACTCCACCTCGCGCCGATCGCCACGGCCGCCAATCGACGCCTGCTGCTGTGGAGCGCCACCGTGGCCTTTGCGCTGGGCCTCACCATCCAGATCGGCTTCATCACCCATCATGTGGCCCTGGCCGAGCCGCTGCTGGGACGGGCGGGGGCCGGAATGCTGGTCAGCGCGGCGGGTTTGTCGGCGTTCGTTGGCCGCCTGATCCTGGCGCGCATCGTCGATCGCGTGAACGCGCGGCGGCTGGGCTGCTTCGTCATGATCGCGCAGGCGGTCTCGCTGCTGGCCATCGCGTTCTGGCCCACCGTGCCGGTCCTCGTCGTGGCGAGCCTTGTCTATGGCTATGGCATCGGCCATGTGACGACGCTGGGTCCGGTCGTCGTGCGCCGCGAGTTCGGCGCGGCGGCCTTCGGCACCACCTATGGCACGGCTGCCACCGTGATCCAGCTTACCTCGGCGCTCGGGCCGGCCCTGTTCGGCTTCCTGCGCGATGGGTTCGGCGGCTACGGGCCGGGCTTCGTCATCGCCGCCCTCGTCACCCTGATCGGCTGTGCATCCCTGTTCATCGGCGGTCGCGCCGGAGTCATAATGCCCGGTGACCCGCCAGGAGTAAAAACATGAGTACCAACGACATCACCCGCGTTCCCAACCCGCGGGTGCCGGCCAAATCTTCGGTCGCGATCTACCGCCTGCCCGGCGGCGGCGGTTTCCTCTGGGGCGTGGCGACGTCGCCGGACCGTACGCAGGACATCCGCGTACAGACGCTGGGCGCGCTGGGTGTGATCGACGGCTATCTCAAGGATGCGGGCCTCGACCGCACCCGCATCGTAAAGGCCGAGATCGTCGTTACCGACCACGACAACAAGCCGGCCTTCGACGAGGCCTGGGCGACCTGGATGCCGGCCAATCACGGCCCGGTCCGCTCCTTCGTGCAGTCGGTAATGCCCGAAGGCGACCTGATCGAGATCATCATCACGGCCGCCCTGTAACGGCGCCTGGAGGGTTGCGGAAAGGCGAGTTGCGAGTCGGAATGGTTTCCGCAATGAAGTCGGGATGGACACGATCATCGCCCCGGCTTCGCAGAGCCGCACAGCCTCTGAACATTTCGACGTACTGATCGTCGGCGCCGGGCTTTCGGGCATCGGCGCCGCCTGGCACCTGCAGAAGAATTGCCCGGGCAAGAGCTACGCCATCCTCGAGGGGCGTGCCGCGAGCGGCGGCACGTGGGACCTGTTTCGCTACCCCGGCGTCCGTTCCGATTCCGACATGTACACGCTGGGCTACCGGTTCCGCCCTTGGAAGGACCCCAAGGCCATCGCCGACGGTCCTGCGATCCTGAGCTACATCCGCGAGGTCGCGAGCGACCACGGCATCGACCGCCGCATCCGCTACGGCTATCGCGTCGTCGGCGCTTCCTGGTCGACCCCGGATGCGAAGTGGACGGTCGAGATCGAACGCGGCGACGAGCGCGTGTTCATCTCCTGCGGCTTCCTCTGGATGTGCAGCGGCTACTATCGCTACGAGGCAGGCTACCTGCCGGAGTTCCCGGGCATCGATGGTTTCAAGGGCCGGGTCGTGCATCCGCAGCACTGGCCGCAGGATCTCGACTATGCCGGCAAGAAGGTGGTGGTGATCGGCAGCGGCGCCACCGCCGTGACGGTCGTGCCGTCGATGGCCGAGACCGCGGCGCACGTCACCATGCTTCAGCGCTCGCCCACCTACGTCGTGGCACGGCCGGCGCAGGACCCGATCGCGAACAAGCTGCGGCGCCGGCTGCCGCTCAAGCTCGCCTACATGCTGACGCGCTGGAAGAACGTCCTGCTCGGCATGTATTTCTATCAGATGTGCAAGCGCAAGCCGGAGAAGGTGAAGAGCCTGATCCTCGGCGGCGTGCGCCAGATGCTCGGACCGGACTACGACGTCGCCACGCACTTCACGCCGAAATACAATCCCTGGGACCAGCGGCTCTGCCTGGTGCCTGATGCCGATCTCTTCCGCGCCATCCGCAAGAACAAGGCCTCGGTCGTGACCGACACGATTGAGACCTTCACGGAGAAGGGCATCAGGCTGAAGTCGGGTACGGAGCTGGAGGCCGATGTGGTCGTGACGGCGACCGGTCTCGTGGTGCAGCCGCTCGGCGGCGCAAAACTGGTCGTGGACGGCAAGCCGGTGAAGCCCTCCGACACCATGATCTACAAGGGCATGATGTATTCGGACGTGCCGAATCTCGCGGCGGTGTTCGGCTACACCAACGCCTCGTGGACGCTGAAGGCCGATCTCGTCTGCGAATATGTCTGCCGCCTGCTGAACTACATGGACCGCAAGGGCTTCAGGCAGGCGACGCCGCACAACAGCGACCCGACGCTTACCGAGGAGCCGTGGGTCAACTTCTCCTCCGGCTACATCCAGCGCGCGCTGCCGCATCAGCCCAAGCAGGGCAGCAAGCGGCCTTGGAAGCTTTACCAGAACTACGTGCTCGACCTGCTCACCCTTCGCCATGGCTCGGTGCGCGACAAGGCGATGGTGTTCACGAAGTAGGACACTCGTGTCATCCCGAGCGAAGCGAGGGATCCTTCCTGGGCCTGAAGGATCCCTCGGCTGCGTCTCGGGATGACACGTTTCTTAGAGTGTTTCCGCTTCCGATCGACCCGCACACCTCATCCTGAGGAGCGGCCGCAGGCCGCGTCTCGAAGGATCGGCAACAGACGTGGTGCTCGTGCCCATGCTTCGAGACGCGCTCCTGCGGAGCGCTCCTCAGCATGAGGTTGGTGTTGGTGATTCTATCGTACTCGGAAAGACGCTAGGTGATCGAGACGGTCACCGAGCCGAACGGGCCGAAGTCGGCCAGGAACGTCTCGCCGGGCTTGGGCGCCAGCATGCCGGTGAGCGTGCCGGTGCTGACCATCTGGCCTTCCTTCATGCCGACGCCGGTGCGCGACAGTTCGTTGGCGAGCCAGGTGAGCGGCACCATCGGATGGTCGAGTGCGGCGGCGGCCGTGCCCTTGCGGCGCAGGCGGCCATTGGACGAGAGCGTCGCCTCCTGTCCCGGAATGTCCCGGTTGCGCCAATCCTCGATGGCGGGACCATAGACGATCGTGCCGGAGCCGGCGCCGTCGGCCAGGACGGCGGGCAGGGGCGGGAACGACTCGTCGTGAATGAAGCGGCATTCCGCGAGTTCAAGCCCCGGATGAAGCGACGCGACCGCGTCGGTGACTTCCTCGACCGTGTAGGGCTTGTCGCGCGGCGGCAGATCGCGGCCCAGCTTCGCCTGGTACTCGACCTCGGGGATCGGGCTTGCAAGCGCTGCATGCACGGCGCTGTGCGGCGTTTCCTTCAGGAAATAGACTCGGCCGTAGATCGGCGAATCGGTCCGCAGAGCCTGCTGCATCTCCTCCTTCATCGCCGCGATCTTCCAGCCGAGCACAGGCCAGCCCAACTCCTCGGCGACCATGCCGGCGATCCGATAAGCCGTCGCCTTGTCCGGCGGCACGAGATGCGGGGCGAGGCCGCTCTGGCCGCGATGTTCGCGGCGGAGCATGGCGAGGAGGCGGGCGAGTTCCCGTTGCGCAGACATGTCCATCGGTGTTCCTTAGCAGAAAGCGGAGGAGACGAAATGCAGACGCAGGCGGAAAAGGGTCGGGTGTTTCGCGAGTTACACGAGCGGCCGGGTCTGCTGCTGCTGCCCAATCCCTGGGATGCAGGCACGGCGAAGCTGCTGCAGTCTCTGGGCTTCGAGGCGCTTGCGACCACGAGCCTCGGCATGTCGAATGCACTGGGGCGCGTCGACGGCGACAATGCGGTGAGCCGTGACGAACTGATCGAGAACTGCCGCGTCATCGCGAGCGCGACCGACCTGCCTGTGAACGCCGATCTCGAGAACGGCTATGCCGACGATCCGAAGGAGGCGGCCACGATCCTGCGCGACGCGGCTGCGGCCGGCATCGTCGGCGGGTCGATCGAGGATTGGAGCGGCGAGAAGATCTACGACTTCAATCATGCCGTGGAGCGCGTGGCGGCGGGCGCCGAAATGGCCCGATCGCTGTCGGTGCCCTTCACCTTCACCGCGCGGGCCGAGAACCTGATCCGCGGTGTGAAGGATCTCGACGACACGATCCGCCGCCTGCAGGCCTTCGAGAAGGCCGGCGCCGACGTGTTGTACGCGCCGGGCCTGCTCGACCTTGCCACCATGCGTACGGTTGCCTCCGAGGTAACGAAGCCGCTGAATGCCGTGATGACCGGCGCCGACCCCAACCTCACGGCGGACCAGATCGCAGCGACGGGCGTGAAGCGCATCAGTATCGGCGGCTCGCTCTCGCGCCTGGCGCTGGCGGCTTTCATGAGGGGCGCCAAGGAAATGAAGGCCGGCAGCTTCCTGTGGATGCGCGACACGATGCCGACCAGCGACCTCAAGAAGGTGTTTCGGAGCTAATTCCCGTCGTCCCGAGTGAAGCCGCCCTTCGGTCGGCTCCGCCCGGGACGACGGTTTGCTTTAAGCGGCCTGCCGGTAGGGCAGTTCGTCGAGAGCGGGAACCGACGGGCCGCCGATCTGGCGCAGGAGCGCGCCGAGATCGTAGTGGAAGCGCTCGCTCACCATCAGGCCGTCGCGGAAGCCCAGAACCACCACGAACGGCTGCACGATCGTTCGGCCGGTCGGCTCGATGCCGAGAAAGCGGCCGATGTGACGGCCATGCCATGTCGCCTCGGCCATGCACACATTGTCGGCGTTCCAGGCCGAGACCTGGCCCGGCCCGCGCTTTACCTCGACGTCGAAGGTGGTCCACCATTGCCGATAATGCGCCGCGGCGCCGTCGCGGCCGTGCCAGGTCTGGCCGGTCGCGAGATCGTCGAAGCGGCATTCGGGATGAAGAGTTGCGAGCGTTGCTTCCAGGTCCTGGTTGTTCTCGGCCACGAGGTGATGTCGCGCGAGTTCGGCGAGCTTGGGGTCCACGGCAACCTCCGATAATGTTCGAATTCTGATAATAATATAAGAGTGCTGATATGATTCGCAAGGGCGCCATCCCTGCACCGGGTGAGGGGAAGCGCGGGCCGGAGGGCCATCTGGGTTATCTCGTGCGGCAGGCCTACGCGGCGGTAAGGGCTGCGATGGACAAGGCGCTGGCCGACCTCGACGTGACGCCGCCCCAGTTCGCGGTCCTGACCATGGTCGTGAACTATCCGGGTGTCTCTGGCGCGGAGCTTGCTAGGCTTACGTTCCTCACGCCGCAGACGATCAACGTGATCGTCCGCAACCTGGTCAGGGCCGGGCATGTGGAGAAGTCGGCCGATGCCACGCACGGCCGTATCCTGCGGCTTCACGCGACGGTCCGGGGCGAGGCGCTGCTCAAGCGCTGCCGTGCCCGGGTCATGGAGATCGAGGGGCGGCTGGCGGACTTGCTGGGGCGGGAGGAGGAGCGGGTGGTGCGGGGATGGCTCGCCGCGGTTGGCGAGAAATTGACCGAAGAACGCTGAGTGCACCGCGCGCCGACTGTTGTAACATGAGGGTCACGAATGGCCTGTAGCTGCAGGCGTTCGACAGGGGCAGATAAACAGGGGGACTAACCAAATGATTGATCGGACCATCTTCAGGCGCGCCACGCTGGCCGGCGCCGCCGCGCTCGCGATGTTCGGCCTGGCATCGCCGGCCTTCGCGCAGAAGACCAGGCTCACCGTCTACACCGCGCTGGAGAACGACCAGCTCGACCCGTTCAAGAAGGCCTTCGAGGCCGACAATCCCACCATCGAGATTGCCTGGGTGCGTGACTCGACGGGCGTCGTCGCCGCCAAGCTGATGGCCGAGAAGGACAATCCCCGCGCCGACATCATCTGGGGCCTCGCTGCGTCGAACGTCGGCCTGATGGCGTCGATGGGCATGCTCGAGCCCTACACGCCGGCCGGCGCCACCGCGCTCAACCCGATGTTCCTGAGCGGCAAGTCGCCCCAGACGTGGGTGGGCATGGACGCCTATCTCTCGCTGGTCTGCTTCAACACCGCCGAGGGCAAGAAGGGCAACAAGCCGGTCCCGACGAGCTGGGCCGACCTGATCAAGCCGGAATACAAGGACTCCATCGTGATGCCGAACCCGGCCTCGTCGGGCACCGGCTATCTCACCATCGCGGCCTGGCTGCAGATCATGGGCGAGGAAGCGGGCTGGAAGTACATGGACGCGCTCCACCAGAACATCGCGCAATACATCCACTCCGGTTCGGCGCCCTGCGTGCAGGCCGCCAAGGGCGAGCGCCTGATCGGCATCGGCCTCGACACCCGCGGCGCCTCGGAGAAGACCAAAGGCGCGCCGCTCGAACTGGTAATCCCGAAGGAAGGCCTGGGCTGGGAACTCGAGGTCACGGCGATCGTCAAGGGCACCAAGAACCTCGACGCCGCCAAGAAGCTCGCCGACTGGGCCGCCACCAAGAAGGCCAACGAGCTCTACGCCAAGACCTATCCGATCGTCGCCTATCCGGGCGTCGCCAACACGCCGCCGAACTATCCGCCCAACCTCGAGAAGGTGATGGTGAAGAACGACGTCGAGTGGATGGCCAAGAACCGCGACCGCATCCTCGCGGAGTGGACCAAGCGCTACGACGGCAAGTCGGCGCCGAAGGCCAAGTAAGGCCACGCAGTATCGATGCCTTGTTGTCATCCTGAGGCGAAGCCGAAGGATCCTTCGCTTCGCTCAGGATGACAGTGATTGCCATGACCAATTATCTCGAAGTTCGAAACCTCTCCAAGCGGTTCGGTGACTTCTCGGCCCTCGGCAACGTCTCGCTCGACGTCGTCGAGGGTGAGTTCGTATGCTTCCTCGGCCCCTCGGGCTGCGGAAAGACAACGCTCCTGCGGGCGATCGCCGGCCTCGATCCGCAGACGTCCGGCACGATCCACCAGAAGGGCCGGGACGTGTCGGCGCTGCCGCCGGCACAACGGGACTTCGGCATCGTCTTCCAGTCCTACGCGCTGTTTCCCAACCTGAGCGTCACCGACAATGTCGGATACGGTCTGGTGAGCCGGCGTCAGGCCCGCGGCGCGATCGGCAAGCGCGTGGCCGAACTGTTGGCACTGGTCGGATTACCCGATGCCGGTCCCAAATATCCCGCCCAGCTTTCCGGCGGCCAGCAGCAGCGCGTGGCGCTGGCGCGGGCGCTGGCGACCTCGCCCGGCCTGCTTCTGCTCGACGAGCCGCTGTCGGCGCTGGATGCGCGCGTCCGCTTGCGCCTGCGACACGAGATCAAGGCGCTGCAGCGGACGCTCGGCGTCACGACCATCATGGTCACCCACGACCAGGAAGAGGCGCTGACCATGGCCGACCGCATCGTGGTCATGAACCACGGCGCCATCGAGCAGGTCGGCACGCCGCAGGAAATCTACCGCCGTCCCGCGACGGCTTTCGTCGCCGACTTCGTGGGCTCGATGAACTTCCTCGCCGGCACGCTGGTCGCTGCCGACAGGGTCCGGGTGGCCGGCGTCGATTTCGCCTGCCCGGTGCAGGACGGGCTGGCACCCGGCCAGAAGGTCAGCCTCTGCATCCGGCCCGAGGATGTGCGCGTGCGCGACCTGCCGGCCGACATCGCCAACCGCGTGCCGGTCGAGGTGGCGGAGCTGGATTTCGTCGGTGCCTTCTGCCGGGCGACCCTGAAGACGCGGGCGGCGGCCGATGTGGCGGTGATGGCCGACTTCTCCAGTAACCTGATCCGCGACCTCGGCGTGGACATCGGCACGAAGCTCGACATCGCCCTGCCGCCAGACCGGCTCAGGGTCTTCGCTTGAGCCTGGTCGTTCCCCGACTGAAGGTCGGCCTGTCGCGCGACGACCTGATGATGCGTGCCGGCGTCGTGCTGCTGGCCGGGGTGCTGCTGGTCATGCTGGGCCTGCCGCTCTGGGCGCTGCTCGCCAAGGGCTTCGAGGACCGCGACGGCAAGTTCGTCGGCCTGGCCAACTACGTTTCCTATTTCTCGACGCCCGCGCTCTTCCAGTCCGCGCTCAACAGCCTGCAGGTCGCGTCGATCACCACCCTGATCGTCGTGCCACTGGCCTTCCTGTACGCCTATGCGCTGACGCGAACGGTGCTGCCGATGCGCTGGCTGTTCCAGGGCATCTCGCTCATTCCGATCTTCGCGCCGTCGCTGCTGCCGGGGCTGGCGCTGATCTACCTGTTCGGTACCCAGGGGTTCTTCAAGGCGCTGCTGGGTGGCGGCTCGATCTACGGCATCGACGGCATCGTGATCGCGCAGGTCTTCTACTGCTTTCCGCATGCGACTCTGATCCTGACGACGGCGCTGGCGACTGCCGATGCTCGCCTCTACGAGGCGGCGGACGTGCTGGGTGCGTCCAAGCGGCGTGTCTTCTTCACCGTGACCCTGCCCGGCGCCAAGTACGGCCTGATCAGCGCCGCCTTGGTCGTCTTCACCCTGGTCATCACGGATTTCGGCATCGCCAAGGTGATCGGCGGCAACTTCAACGTGCTCGCCACCGACGTCTACAAGAAGGTGATCGGGCAGCAGGACTTCTCGATGGGCGCGGTGGTCGGCATGGTGCTGCTGGCGCCGGCGGCGCTGGCCTTCCTGGTCGACCGGCTGGTGCAGCGCAAGCAGGTGGCGCTGCTCACCGCGCGTGCCGTCCCGCTGGTGCCGCGTCCGAAGTTCGCGCGAGACCTCTTCTTCACGCTGTTCTGTCTGCTGGTCTCGGCGGCCATCCTCGCCATCCTCGGGATGGCGATTTGGGGCTCGCTGATCAAGTACTGGCCGTACAATCTCAGCCTCACCCTCGACAATTACGACTTCGCCAAATTCGACGCCAACGGTTGGGATTCCTACTGGAACTCCATTCGCATGGCGCTGGGCGCGGCGGTGTTCGGCACGGTGCTGATGTTCACCGGCGCCTGGCTGAACGAGAAGACGCGTGGCTTCGGGGCAATGCGCGGCATCGTGCAATTCCTTGCCTTCCTGCCGATGGCGGTGCCCGGCCTCGTGCTGGGGCTGGGCTACATCTTCTTCTTCAACGCGCCCAACAACCCGCTCAACTTCCTCTATGCCACCATGGGCATCCTGGTGCTGAACACCGTGGCGCACTTCTACACGGTGGGCCATCTCACCGCGGCGACGGCGCTGAAGCAGATCGACCCGGAGTTCGAGGCCGTGTCGGCCTCGCTCAAGGTGCCGATCTGGAAGACCTTCATGCGGGTGACGGCGCCGATCTGCCTCCCGGCCATCCTCGACATCGCCATCTACCTGTTCGTCAACGCCATGACGACGGTGTCGTCCGTGATCTTCCTCTATGCACCCGACACCAAGCTTGCCTCGGTGGCCGCCGTTAACATCGAGGAAGCCGGCACCACCGCCGCGGCCGCCGCGCTCTGCGTCGTGATCGTGCTCACCTCGGCCGCGGTGAAGGCGGCCCACCTCATCGCCGACCGCTTCCTGTTCGCCCGCCTCCAGGTCTGGCGGCGACGCTGATTTCGCGCGAACATCGCGCGATGAAGCAGCTTCGTATCCCTGCCGTCTACATGCGCGGCGGCACCAGCAAGGGCGTTTTCTTTCAGGCGCGAGATCTCCCGGCCGATCCGGCGGTGCGCGACCGGCTGCTGCTGCGCGTGATCGGCAGCCCGGACCGCTACGGCAAGCACACCGACGGGATGGGCGGGGCGACGTCGAGCACCAGCAAGGTCGTGATCCTGTCGAAATCCGGGCGCGAGGGCTGCGACGTCGAATACCGCTTCGGCCAGGTCGCGATCGACGCGCCGGTGATCGACTGGTCGGGCAACTGCGGCAACCTGAGCGCCGCCGTCGGCGCCTGCGCGCTGGGCATGGGCCTCGTCGAAGGGCCGGCCGACGGCATCGCGACGGTGCGGATCTGGCAGGCCAACATCGGAAAGGTGATCGTGAACCACGTCCCCATGCAGGGCGGCGAGGTTCTGGAACTGGGCGACTTCGATCTCGACGGCGTTGCTTTTCCGGCGGCCGAGGTGAAGGTCGAGTTCCTCGATCCCGCCGCCGATGAAGAAGGCGGCGACGGCGCGGCCGGTGGCGCCATGTTCCCGACCGGCAACCGCATCGACGTGCTGGACGTGGCGGGTGTCGGCAAGCTCGAGGCGACGCTGATCAACGCCGGCAATCCGACGATCTTCGTCGATGCCGCGAGCCTCGGCCTCAAGGGCACGGAGCTTCAGGGCGATATCAACGGCGACAAGGAATTGCTGAAGCGAGTGGAAGCCGTACGCGCGCTCGGCGCCGTCGCGATGGGCCTGGTCGCCACCCCGCAGGAAGCAACGGAGAAGCGGCCGCACACGCCGAAGCTCGCCTTCGTCGCCAAGCCGGCCGCCTACACGGCGTCGGATGGCAAGCGGATCGAGGCGAGCGCCATCGATCTGCTGGCACGCATCTTCTCGATGGGCGTGCTCCATCACGCCATGACCGGCACAGGTGCGGTCGCCATCGCCGCTGCCGCCGCCATCCCTGGGACGATGGTGAGCCGCGTCGCGCCCGCAGGCGCCGACGGCCGCGTCCGCTTCGGCCATCCTTCCGGCACCCTCAACGTCGGTGCCGAAGCCCATGAGGAAGCTGGTCAATGGACCGTAGCCAAGGTGATGATGAGCCGCTCCGCCCGCCGCCTGATGGAGGGCTGGGTGCGGGTGCCTGAGGAACGATGAAGTCAGATGTCGTGGTGATCGGGGGCGGGGCGATGGGGTCGTCCGTTGCCTACCACCTGAAGTCCGATCCGGCTTTCACCGGGACGGTTGCCGTGGTCGAGCGCGATCCGGCCTACACGCGGGCTTCGTCCGCGCTGTCGGCGAGTTCCATCCGGCAGCAGTTCTCGACGCCGCTCAACATTCATTTGTCGCGGTTCGGCATCGGCTTCCTGCGACGTGCGCACGAGCTGCTGGGTGCGGATCTGGGGCTGAAGGAGCCGGGCTATCTCTTCCTCGCCAGCCTGGCGGGCGAGGCGGTGCTGCGGGCCAATCATGCGGTGCAGAGGGGTGAGGGCTGTTCCGTCGAACTGCTCGATCCGGTTGGTTTGAAGGATCGCTTCCCCTGGATATCGGCGGACGGGCTGGCACTGGCCTCGCATGGCACGGCGAACGAAGGCTGGTTCGATGGGCCGTCGTTGATGCAGGGCTTTCGGCGTAAGGCCCGCGATCTCGGTGCGACCTACATCGCCGACGAGGTCGTGTCGTTCGATGCGAGTGGTGTCGACCTGAAGCAGGGTGGCCGGCTTGAGGCGCGCACCGTCGTGCTGGCGGCGGGACCGTGGTCGGGCGATGTGGCGGGACGGTCCGGCATTGCGCTGCCTGTAGAGCCGCGGCGGCGCTCGGTATTCGTGTTCGACGTGCGCGAGGCGCCGGGGCTCACGCCGCTCACCATCGATCCGTCTGGCACGTGGTTCCGTCCCGAGGGGCGGTTCTACATCGCCGGCACGACGCCCGCCGAGGGCAACGATCCGGCCGGCGCGCCGCTCGAGGTACAGCACCAGGAGTGGGACGAGATGGTCTGGCCCACGTTGGCCGCGCGCGTGCCGGCCTTCGAGGCGGCGAAGGTCGTGAATTCGTGGGCGGGGTACTACGAGTACAATACGTTTGACCAGAACGGCATCGTCGGGCGCCATCCCCTGATCGAGAACCTGATCTTCGCCACGGGCTTCTCCGGCCATGGCATCCAGCAGTCGCCGGCTGTGGGCCGGGCGGTCGCCGAATTGATCGTCCATGGGGATTATCGAACGCTCGATCTCAATACTTTTGGTTATGACCGCATTGAATCGGGCCGGCCTATCCGGGAGCTGAACGTCGTGTGATAATCGCGGCCTCATGCGAGGAGATTGACGTGCCCGATCAAGCGCTGGTGAATTCCGATTTGCAGTCCGCCCTGGCCGAAGCCAAGCAGGCCTATGTCGATCGCAATCCCAAGAGCTTCAGCCGCCACCAGGATGCCTGCGTGGCGATGCCCGGCGGCAACACCCGCACGACGCTGCACAATTCGCCGTTTCCGCTGACCGTCGTGCGCGGCGAGGGCTGCCGCCTCTGGGACGCCGATGGCCACGAGTATATCGACGTGCTGGGCGAATATACCGCCGGCATCTATGGCCATTCCCATCCGGTGATCCGTGCCGCGATCGACAAGGCCCTGGACCATGGCTGGAACTTTGGCGGCCGCAACGAGAACGAAGGCAAGCTCGCCAAGCTGATCGCCGACCGCATGCCGTCGATCGACCTGGTGCGCTTCACCAATTCCGGCACCGAGGGCAACGTGATGGCGCTGGCCGGCGCCCGCGTCTTCGCCCAGCGCAAGGGCCGCACCAGGGCCACCAAGGTCATGGTGTTCCACGGCGGCTATCACGGTGGCGTGCTCTACTTCGTGAGCGGCGGCAGCCCGGTGAACATGCCCTACGAATACGTGGTGGCGCCCTACAACGATATCGAAGGCACGAAGGCACTGCTGGCCAAGCATGGCGAGGAGTTGTTCGCCGTGCTGCTGGAGCCGATGCAGGGTAGCCACGGCTGCCTGCCGGGCGACGTCGACTTCCTGAAGGCCGTGCGCGAGGAGACGCGCGCGCGTGGCATCACCATGATCTTCGACGAGGTGATGACCTCGCGCCTCTCGCCGGGTGGCCTGCAGGCCAGGCACGGCGTGATCCCCGACATGACCACGCTCGGCAAGTATATCGGCGGCGGCATGTCGTTCGGCGCCTTTGGCGGCAAGCGCGAGATCATGGAACTGTTCGACCCGACCAAGCCGGACGCGCTGCCCCATGCCGGCACCTTCAACAACAACGCACTCACCATGGCAGCGGGCGTCGCGGGCTACGGCGAGGTCTATACGGCCGAGGCCGCCAAGACGCTTAACGACCGTGGCGACAGTATCCGCGAACGGTTGAACGCGATCTGCCGCAAGGCCGGCGTGGCCTTCCAGTTCTCCGGCATCGGCTCGATGATGACGGCCCACGCCACCGCGCGGCCGATCAAAACCGCGGCCGACATCGCCTCGTCGAACCAGGATGTGAAAGAGCTGTTCTTCTTCGACATGAGCGCGGCTGGCATCTGGATCGCCCGCCGTGGCTTCGTGGCCCTGAACGTCATGATCGGTGACGCCGAGGGCGACCGCTTCGTGGCGGCCGTCGAGGAATTCGTCTCGGCGCGAAAGGCCCTTTTGCAGGCGGCCTAAGGGCTTACAGTGGGGGAATGACCAAGAGCCAGGAATTCCCCCAGCCGGTCCCCGGCACCGTGGTACCCCGCTTCGGCGACGTCGCCACCTTCATGCGCCTGCCGCTGTTCCGCGAACCGGCGGAGGTTGAGATCGGCATGGTCGGCGTGCCATGGGACGGCGGCACGACCAACCGTCCCGGCGCGCGGCACGGTCCACGCCAGATGCGCGATCTCTCCACGATGATGCGGCGCATCCACCATGTGACGGGCGTGGCACCCTATGAGTTGGCCAGGTGCGGCGATCTGGGCGACGCGCCGGTCAATCCCGCCAGCCTCGACGACTCGCTCGACCGCATCGAGAAGCACTACGCAAAGCTCCATGCCGCGGGCGTCGTGCCGCTGTCAGCCGGCGGCGATCACCTGATAACGCTGCCGATCATGCGCGGCATCCGCAAAGGCCTGCCGCCGCTCGGCATGGTGCATTTCGATGCCCACAGCGATACCTGGGACACCTATTTCGGCGGCTTCAAGTATACGCACGGCACACCCTTCCGCCGCGCCGTGGAGGAGGGGCTGCTCGACCCCAAACGCGTCGTGCAGATCGGCATCCGCGGCTCTCTCTACAAGGCCGACGACAACCAGTGGGCCCTCGACCAGGGCATGCGCGTGATCACCATCGAGGAGTATTTTGACCTCGGCGTCGAGAAGGTGATCGCAGAAGCGCGCCGGGTCGTCGGCACCGGCCCGACCTATGTGAGCTTCGACGTCGATGGCCTCGATCCCGCTTATGCGCCTGGCACCGGCACGCCCGAGATCGGCGGCTACACCCCGCACGAGGCGCAGCGCATGCTGCGCGGCCTGCGCGGCCTCGACCTGGTCGGCGGCGATGTCGTCGAGGTCTCGCCACCGTTCGACATGAGCGGCAACACCGCGCTCGTCGGTGTCACCATGATGTGGGAGATCCTCTGCCTGCTCGCCGAATCGGTGGCGAAGCGAAAGGGGCGTCTGCAGGCCTAGACGAACAGGAAGTCCGACTGGCCGGGCAGCGTGGTCACGCCCTGCAGGGTCAGGGTGTCGCCGTTGGTTCCGGTCATGACGATGTTGCCGTCGACCACCGTGCTGTTTGCCTGCAGGTAGGCATAGTCAGCGAACTCCGAGGTCGACAGCGAGATCTTGTCGTCCGACGCAGTGAAGTCGGTGATGGTCGCCTGCCCGAAGTAGGGCGTGAAGGCAAACGTATCGGAGCCGCCGCCACCGGTCATCGTGTCGTTGTAGATGCTGTCGATCGTCTGGCTGATGCTCTTTCCGTGGATGACATGGCCGCCATCGTTCATGTTGTGGACGACGAGGGTCTGGGTGCCGGCCGCGTCGTAGTTGGACTGGTAGGACGAGTACCCGTGGTTGACGACGTCCGTGAAGTAGAGGCTCTTGCCGGTAAGGACACCGTCGCCATTGGCGTATTCGAACTCGTACGACGTGCTCGTTTGATCTGTGACGCCCGTGTACAACTGGCTAACAAGCTTGCCCGCCGCGTTGAATTCGTGGACCTCGCCGGTCCAGCCCTGGCCCACGATATTGGTCACATACCCCTTCGAGCCGGTCAGGCTGCCACCCGAATAGTCGTACTCCAGGGAGGAGTAGGGCTGGTTGGCTTTGACGGTATAGCCGCTATAGACGACCTTCGTCGTATTGCCCGATGCGTCGAGGTCGACCTCGCGGGTCGTGTAGGACTGCCCTTCGATGTTCGTGAAGTAGTACTTCTGCGCGACCACCGCGCCGCCGCCATAGGCGCCGTTGGCGTAGGCATAGTCGTACTCGTAGGACGAATAGGCCTGGCTGGTGATCCCGCTGGCGACGATCTTGGAAAGGTTGTGGTCGCCGTCGAGATGGATCTCGCCGCCGGTGTAGGATTGGCCTGTCACCGGTGCGAGGACGTACTTGCTGCCGCTCAGCGTGCCGCCGAGATAGTGATATTCGTAGGACGAGAAGAAAGTGCTTTCCGGGCCGGAGAGTCCGGAGAACACCTGCTTCAGGAGGCGGGGCGTGGTCGACGTGTCCCACATGTCCACCAGGTCCGCGTAGTTCGTGCCCGGCTGGGCTGTCGTGTACTCATAGTGGGTGCCGGTGGCGACGGTCGTCTGCACGCCGTTGATCATCTCGTAGAAAGTGCTGCTGGCCGCCTTGCCCTGGTCGGCTGTCGGATTGAATCCGACCAGTGTCGCCTCGATCAGGTTGCCGTTGACGTCGAAGACGTCTTCTTCGCCGGTACTGCCGCCCGGGCTGGGGTTGAAATAGGTGTAAGCCGACGACGCGGGCGTCGTGACGCCGTTGGCGTATTCGTATGTGACCGTCGTGAAGGTGCTGCGGGCAGCCCCACCGGACTGGTAGATGGAGGGCAGCGCACTGGTGGCGACGGTGATCGCGTTGGTGTTGACCGGGCTCGAATAGTAGTCGAGTACCGTGCGCCCCATCGAATCGGTGTCGTGCTCGTAACTCGGCGCATCCGTGATGTTGCCGCCCGTATAGTGGACGGCGAACTCCCGCGTCAGGACGAGCACGCCGGAGCCATTGGCGCCGCTCGACAGCACGCCGTGGCGATAGTCCTGCTCGAAGGACGAGAAGGTGCCCGACGTTCCCGTGACGACGATCGTCCGTTGGCCCACCATCTCGCCGATCGCGGTGCTGTAGGCCGTGAAATCGGCATCCGTGAAGGTGAGGGTGGGGATGCCGGCATCGCTGAAGCCGATGGTCTCGACATGGGTGTTGCTGTTCAGCGCGGCGATGTTGGCGACGATGGTCGCGGAACTGTCGGTGATGGCCAACCCGTAGGGCGTCGTGTTCGCATTCGTCGTCTGCAGGAGCACGTTTGCATAGCCGGTGATGCCGGCGAAGTTCATGGCGATCAGGCCATTGTCCGAAACCGTCACCGGGAACGGGCTGCCGACCTGGGTCTCGAGGGCCTGAAGGGCCACCAGGGCATTCGAAATGTTTGCAGCAGTGTCGGCATAGCTGCTGGTCGACGAGACGAGAATGTAGAGCGGCGCGCTCTGGGTGCCGGTCGCGCTGCCGAAGGGGGTGGTCCCGTTCGGCATCATCTCCATCATGGTCGCGCTGTAGATGCCTTCCGCCAGCGTAATACTTGCGGGCCCCGCGCCGCCCCAGGTCTGCCACTGGCCGTCGAGATCGGCGGTCCCGCTCACTGTCGTGCCCAGTGCCGTGTTGGTGGCGGCGTCTACTATGGTGATCCGGGCGACGTCGCCGGCGTTGATCTTGTTGGTGAAGTTGGAGATGAGGCCGCTCGTCGGCAGGCCGGTGCTGATCGATCCGGTCGGCGTTCCCGAATGGGTTCCATTGTTCGTCCCGGTCCAGCCGAAGGCCAGGGTGGCGGAGGCGGAGGCGATCAGGATCGCCGGCGTGACGGTCGTGGTTTGGGATATGGGGTCGTAGATGCCGGTGCCGTTCTGACCGTCGAAGGCGGTGAACACGAGCCCCGCCAGCGTGCCCGCCACCGGGGCGGCCGGCATCGGCGAGAACTGGCTGTTGTAGACGAAATCGAGGAGACCGCTCGGCATCGTGCTGGCAGGATTCAGCGCAAGCTGGATCTGGCTGGAGGTCAGCGTGCCGGGCGGGAAGGTCGCGCCGCCGCCGGCGGCCACGCTGAGGTCCGAGGTCGAGATGACGCCCGGGCTCGTCGAGGCGGCCGTGGCGTAGAAATCATAGACCTTCTGGTCGCCCGAATCGTCGCCGACGACGAGCTGGTACCAGTAGACTCCGCCGACGGCCGGGCTGGCCGGCGACGGCAGGTCGTTGATGGCGAACGTCCCGACGGCAGGGGGATTGGGATCCGCGGCGTCGGCGCCGGCCGACCAGGATCCCGCCGACCCCGTTACGCTGAAGTTCTGCCACAGGTTGCCGCCGGTCTCGACCGTCACATAGTCGAACGTCGCGTGCCCGCTGCCGTTCTTGCCGGTGTAGATGCCCAGCTTGATGGTGGCGTCTTCGCGGATGAGAAGACCTGCCGCCTGGCCATTGACCAGCACGGAAAGCCCCGACGTCTGCGTCGGGATCAGGTAGTCGGCGCCGAGCGGCTTCAGGTAGTTGGCGCCGACCGGTTCGGTGTAGTTGCCGGTTTCGGTCGAGGCATAGACATAGAGATCGATGTTGGTGACGTTGTTCGACGGGCTGGTGCCGCTGCCCGAACCGGGTTGGGACAGCGCGATCAGCGGACCGGGCGTGAGGCCGCTCGACAGGTTGTCGGAAAAGGCCGAGCCGTAGACGTTCGTATTTTCGAAGAAGATCTTCGAATAGGGATCGTAGTGTTGATAGGCCGGCACCGGCGACGCGGTGGTGTCGCGGTTGCCGTCGAACGCATAGGCCGAGGCCCAATTGCGGGAATCGTCGAGGTTCACGGAGCCCGCGCCCAGATTGTCGGGGCCGGCGGTGCCCTGGCTGAACGGGTTCGCCTGATTGGCGATCGAACCCCAGTAGCCCGCGGTGAATCCCGTGAACAGGTTGGTGAAGATCGTGCCGTACTGGTTGTTGGCCGAGGGGTTGAAGGAATTGTTGGTCGCCGCCGTCCCCGACGGCTGTCCGCTGCCAGGGATGACGTAGGGGACGGAGTTGGTGGGCGTGGTCGCGTCCCAGCTGCTCCACATCGTCGCCGTGCCCTGTCCGGCGGCGTACAGATTTTCCTGCAGCGTGGCCGCGCTGATCAGCATGTAGCCCTGGGTCTGGCTCGACGAGCTCGGGCTGAACAGGAAGTAGGTACCGGCGGCGCCCCAGCCATTGCTTCCCGTGTTTGCCGCCAGGGTCAGCGAGGAGACGGTGTATTCGTAATACTGGGAGTTATGCCAGATGCCATTGGCGTCCGGTTCGCCGTTGCTGACGCCCGACAGTGTGACGTCGGTAAGAGAGGCAAAGGCCGTGAGATATCCGGTTCCGGTTCCGTCGGGAAGCGTATCCCAGACGGTGGTCGGCCAGAGCGGCGTGGCCGTCTTGTTGAAGAAGCCGTTGGACGGCGACACGAAGAGCGCGGAGTCGCCGTTGAGCGGACTTCCGGCGGCCGTGTAGGTGTGGTTCGCCGAGCCGTTGAGGGGCGTCAGCAAACTCAGCAGGTCCTGGCCGCTCAGGTTCGAGCCACGCTCATCGGACGTGCCGTTCGAATACGAGACCTTCACGCCCAGGTTGGGCCCCCAGCCGTCGATCGCGGTGAGGTCGCCCTGGTCGGAGCCCTGGCCCAACAGCGAGTACTCGAAGGCCGCATAGCCGAAGTTCCACGCCTGCGAGTTCGGCTGGATGTTTCCGACATTGTTTCCGATGCTCGTCGGCAGGTCCGTGTGACCGGCCAACGGCTCGCTCTGCAGCAGGAGATAGGCAACGCCGCCGTTCACGTACTGGTAGGCGCTGTCCGTCAGCGACACCGTCACATTGTAGTTGCCGTCGGTGCCCAATGTGACGTTCGGGGTGAGAGATCCCTGAATGATCAGCGGCGTCGTGTTGTTGGTCGCACCCGGATCGGCATAGGGGCCGGAGGTGAAGACGTCGGATATCGGGGTATCCGCCGGCGGCTTGTCCAACCACAGATAGGCCCACACCGGCGCGGTGCCCAAGCCGTGCGCATGGCCCGTGGCTTCCAGAACGAAGGCGGGAGTCATGTGGAACGTCAGGGTCGTCGACATAGAGGCCTCCATGGTCTCGGGAGGCTCGCTGCCGGAGTTCCCATGGTGTGAAAGTCTCGTCGATCGTGACTCCAGTCAACGACCGTATCGGCCCTCGCACTGATCTTTTCTAATCGATGATCATCGGTACTCCGGGCGGTAGCGCAATTCCCGGCTGCCGGATTATTCTTGCGAAATGCGCACCCTCTTTCTTGCCCTCCTGTTCGGCCTGCTCGTCTCTTCCGCGACCGCCCAGCCCGTGCCGCGCTGGATGACCCTGCCACCCACACCGTCGCTGCCGCCCGCCGTGAGCAGTGGTCATGCGCCGGTCAACGGCATCTCGATCTGGTATGCGACCTTCGGGAGCGGGCCGCCGGTGATTCTTCTGCACGGCGGTCTGGCGAACTCCAACTACTGGGGCCATCAGGTTCCGGAACTGGCGAAAACCCACAGGGTCATCGTCATGGACAGCCGCGGCCACGGGCGCAGCACGCGCGACGCGCAGCCTTACGGTTACGCGCTGATGGCCTCGGACGTGATCGGCCTGATGGACTTCCTGGGCCTGCCGCAGGCCGCCGTGGTGGGCTGGAGCGACGGGGCGATCATCGGGCTCAGCATGGCGATGACCAATCCGCAGCGCGTGTCACGTCTCTTCGCCTTTGCCGCCAATTCCGACCCTGGCGGCGTCAAGGACGTGACCAAGAGCCCGGTCTTCATGGAGTTCATTGCGCGGGGCCAGAAGGAATACGAGGCGCTTTCGGCGACGCCCCGCGACTACAAGAAATTCGTCGAGGAGATCAGCACCATGTGGGCGACGCAGCCCAACTGGACGGCCCGCGATCTCGCCGGCATCAAGGTCCACACCTGGATCGTCGACGCCGACCACGACGAGGCGATCAAGCGCGAGAACACGGAATTCATGGCAGGCGCCATCCCCGATGCGGGACTGCTGCTCCAGCCTGAAGTAAGCCATTTCTCGATGCTTCAGGCGCCACGGCAGTTCGCCGACGACATCCGGCGCTTCCTCGAGCGGAAGTGGGATTGAGGCTCAGGCCGCCAGTTCCAGGATCTCCCTGACCTCGGCGGGCGTCGGGATCGGGCGCGGATTGCGCGGGACCCACGGCGTGCCCATCGCCTGCTGGGCGATGCGGTCGAAATGCTCGCGGCCGATCTTCACGTCGGACAGGGTGCGCGGCATGTCGAGGCCGCGGATGAAGCGGTCGAGCACATCGCCGGCATCCTCGCCGGGATGGCCCATCGCATTGGCGATCAGCGCCTGACGATCGGCATTGGCCGGCTTGTTCCAGCGCATGACCCACGGAAGCATGATGCAGGAGGTGTGGCCGTGGGGAACGTCGAACACGGCGCCCAGCACGTAGCCGATGCCGTGGCTGGCCCCCATCGGCACGCCGGCCGCGATGCCCGCCATCGAGAGCCAGGAGCCGGTCTGGCAGTCGAGACGGGCGGCCATATCGGACGGATCGGCCTTCACGCGCGGCAGGCCGCGCGCCAGCAGGGACAGGCCGTGCAGGGACGAGGCATTGCTGAATTCGTTCGACTCGTTGGAGCAAACACCCTCGACGCAGTGATCGACAGCACGGATGCCGGTCGAGAGCAGGAGCCACATCGGCGTGTGACGCGTGACCTCGGGATCGAGGATGACGGCCTGCGGGATGGTGAGGGGATGGCGGAACATCTCCTTCACCTTCGTGGCCTCGTTGGTGACGCCGGCGATGGCCGAGAATTCGCCGGCGGAAAGGGTGGTGGGGATCGAGATCTGCCGCACGGTCGGCGGCTTCACCTCCACCGGGCCGCGGATGCGGTCCATGTCGTCGACCGTCCGCACGTCGTTCGAGAGGCAGAGCTGGACGGCCTTGGCGGCATCGGTGATCGAGCCGCCACCCAGCGTGACGATCAGGTCGGCGCGGGCCTCGCGGGCCTGTTCGGCCGCGGCGACCACCGCGCTGCGGGGCGAATGGGCCGGCATCTTGTCGAACGTGCCGACGCACTTGTTGCCGAGAGCCAGCCGCAGCTTCTCGATCTCGTCGGTCTCGCGGTTGAGCGTGCCGCTCACCATCAGGAAGACGCGGGCGGCACTCTGGCGCTCGACCAACTCCGCCACCGCCTGTGCGGCGGGCCGGCCGAAGATTACTTCCTCCATCCTGCTGAAAACGATGCGGCCCGAAGCGGTCATGCTCTTCTCCCTGTAATTTTGCTATCGTGGCGGCGAAAACAGGCAAGGGAAAGCATGACCGGGACACGGGATGGCGCGATCGCCCGCGCAGAGAAATATTTCGACGACGGCGGCTTCCTCGAGGAGTTGCAGCGGCGGGTGGCCATCCCCACGACCAGCCAGGAGGAGGGCTCCATGCCCGCCCTGCAGCAATACGTCTCCGGCGAAATGACCGAGTCCCTGCAGAAGCTGGGCTACGACTGCACGGTGCTGCCCAACCCGCGCAGCGAGTACGGCCCCTTCCTGATCGCCCGCCGGGTCGAGGATCCGTCCCAGCCGACGGTCCTGACCTATGGCCACGGCGACGTGATCCGCGGCCAGGAGGAGCAATGGCGCTCGGGCCTGTCGCCCTGGAAGATCGTGATCGAGGGCGACAGGATGTACGGCCGGGGCACCGCCGACAACAAGGGCCAGCACACGATCAACATCGCAGCGCTTGCCTCGGTCATGCAGGAGCGCGGCGGCTCGCTGGGCTTCAACTCGACCATCCTGATCGAGACCGGCGAGGAGACCGGCTCGCCGGGCCTCGCCGACTTCTGCAAAGCCAACAAGGATGCGCTCAAGGCCGATGCGCTGATCGCCTCGGACGGACCGCGGCTCGACCATCGCCGGCCGACCATCTTCGGCGGCACCCGCGGCACGCTGAACTTCAACCTGAAGCTCACGATGCGCGAGGGCGGCCATCATTCCGGCAACTGGGGCGGGCTGCTGGCCAACCCCGGCATCATCATGGCGCATGCGCTGGCCACGATCACCGACGAGCGCGGCCAGATCAAAGTGCCGGAGTGGCGTCCGAAGACGCTGACCAACTCGATTCGCGCGGCCTTGGCCGACGCCCATGTCGATGCGGGCGAAGGCGCGCCCGAGATCAACGAGGACTGGGGCGAGAAGTCGCTGACGCCGGTCGAGCGGGTGTTCGGCTGGAACAGCTTCGAGGTCCTGGCCTTCAAGACCGGCAATCCCGACCGGCCGGTCAACGCCATCCCGCCCAGCGCCATCGCCTACTGCCAGCTGCGCTTCGTGGTCGGCACCGATCCGCACGACATTGTCCCGGCGCTGCGCCGCCATCTCGAAAAGCACGGCTTCGGCCAGATCGAGGTGGAGCAGGCGCGCGACGTCATCATGAATGCCACCCGCCTCGACCCGGAGAACCCCTGGGCAAAGTTCGCCTCAGGTTCGATCGAGAAGACGGCGGGGCAGAAGCCCAACATGCTGCCCAACCTGGGCGGTTCGCTGCCCAACGAAGTCTTCACCGACATACTGGGGCTGCCGACGGTGTGGGTTCCGCATTCCTACGCCGCCTGCTCGCAGCATGCGCCGGACGAGCATCTGCTGGCGCCGGTCGCCCGCGACGGGCTGCGGCTGATGACCGGCCTTTTCTGGGATTTGGGCGCACAGGGCCGGCCGGGGTAAGCTCCCCCCGATGCTTTCAGCCGACGAGGCCGCCGATCTGATCGAAGCCATCGCGACCCGTCAGGATCGCGCGGCTTTTGCCAGATTTTTCAATCACTTTGCGCCCCGCGTGAAGGCCTTCATCATGCGTGGCGGGGCAGATGCAGAGGCCGCGCAGGAAGTGGCGCAGGAAGCCCTGATCATGGTCTGGCGCAAGGCCGCCAGTTTCGATCGGACCCGGGCCTCCGCGACCACCTGGCTGTACACGATCGCGCGCAACAAGCGGATCGACCTCCTGCGGCGCAACAACCGGCCGGCCATCGACACCGAGGACTGGCTGACGGTTTTTGCCCCCGAAGCGGACGACGCCGACAAATCCGTCCTCGCAGGTCAGACGTATACTCGCGTGAAGGAGCTTCTCTCGGGCCTGTCAGCCGATCAGCTGGTGGTGATCGAGAAGGCATTCTTCGAGGACAAGACCCACACGGTCATCGCGGAAGAGTTGAAGTTGCCCCTGGGAACGGTGAAGTCGCGCATCCGGCTGGCGCTGGGACGCCTGCGGGACGCGCTGGAGAAAGATGAGCCATGAGCCGCCATCCGGCGCCTGAAGAACTGTTGCTGGACTACGCCGCGGGCGCGCTGCCCGCCGGACCCAGCCTCGCGGTTGAACTACACGTCGCCCTGGATTCGCAGTCAAAGCGGACGGTAGAGCGGCTGGTTGCCCTGGGGGGCGCGCTGATCGAGCGCGAGCCGGCGCCGATCGAGGCCCGGCTGGACGAAACGGCGCTTGAACGCACCCTGGCGCGCCTCGAAGCCGTTCCGGTCGAGCCGAAACCGTCGTTGCCGCGCCACCGCCACCCGGGCTTCGATTGGGCGCCGGCCCCCCTGGTGCCCCACCTGCGGCCGGGCATGGATTGGCGCCGCGTGATGGGCAAGTTCGACGAGATCCGTCTCGACCTGCCGGGCGACTTCCATCGCGTGTCGCTGCTGCGGCTGGAATCGGGACGCGGCCTGCCCGAGCACAAGCATTCCGGCTACGAGTACACGGTCGTCCTTCAGGGCGGCTACACCGACGAAACCGGCAACTACGGCGTCGGTGATTTCGCCGTCGGTCCGGGCTCCGTGCGTCACGAGCCGATCGCCGATCCGGGCGAGCCGTGCATCGCGATGATCGTGGTCGAGAAGCCGATCGTGCTCACGGGCCCGTGGGGCCGCTGGCTCAATCCGCTGGTCAGTCGCGGCCTGATCTGAGAGCGTTGACCGCGAAAGGGGTTCCCTTCAGGCTTGAGGCCTGAAAAGGGGACCCCATGTCGCGCATTCCGTACTACGAAGTCGAAAACGCCACCGGAAAGCATGCCGAATTGCTCGGCAAGCTCAATCCGATGCTCAACATCTACCGGATGCTGGCGAACTCGGAGCAGGGCGCGAAGGGCTTCCTGCGGATGGGCAACGGGCTGCTCTATCGCTGCGAACTGAACCCGGTGCTGCGCGAGTTGGCGATCATCCGGGTCGGCCGCCTGAGCCGCACCGCCTACGAAGTGTTCCAGCACGAGCGCATCGGCCGCGAGGTCGGCGTGACCGAAGACAAGATCGCAGCCCTGCGCGACGCCACCATCGAGGCGCCGGCCTTCGACGACAACGAGAAGGCCGTGCTGCGCTATACCGACGACGTGGTGCGAAACGTCCGGGCGTCCGACAAGACCCTGAAGGCGGTGCAGGCCTTCCTGACGCCGGGCGCGCTGGTCGAACTCACCCTGACCATCGGCTACTACATGATGGTCTGCCGGTTCCTCGAATCGATGGGCGTCGACGGCGAGGAAGGCCAGGCGGAGTGGCTCAAGACGGCCAAGCTCTAGTTGCTGATTTGCCTCCCCCGTCATCGGGGGAGGTGTCGGCGTCTAACGACGACGGAGGGGTCAAGACTTGCAATCAAGCATGACCCCTCCGCCCCGATGACGGGGCACCTCCCCATTTGAATGGGGAGGAGGGATGGAAGACCGGGAGTAGAGAGATGGCGTACCGCGTCCTGATCGCGCAGTTCATGCATGAGACGAACACCTTCAGCAAACTGAAGACCACGCTGGAGGACTACCGCAAGCGCTGGCTGATCGAGGGCGAGGCGATGGTGCCGCGCTTCACCGGCACGAAGAACGAGGTCGGCGGCTACATCGACTCGGTGAAGAAGTACGGCTGGGAGCCGGTCTGGGCCGCGGCGGCCAATGCCACGCCGTCGGGCAAGCTCACGAAGGAGACCTGGGAGCATATCCGCGACCTGATCCTCGATGCCGCGAAGAAGGCGGGCAAGCTCGATGCGATCTGCCTGTCGCTGCATGGCGCGGCGGTGACGGAGACGGAGGACGATGCCGAAGGCGCGCTTCTGGCGGCGCTGCGCGCCATCGTCGGTCCGGACGTCCCCATCGTCGCCACGCTCGACCTCCATGCCAACGCCACGGCGGGGATGGCGCGTCACGCCAACGCGCTGGTGAGCTACCGGACCTATCCGCACATCGACGGCTACGAACGTGCGGTCCAGGCCGCGGCGCTGGTCCAGGAGACGCTGGAGGGCCGGAAGAAGCCCCGGTGCCTGCTGGTCCAGCCCGCCATGCTGCAGGGCGCGGATTCCGGCAAGACCACCCAGCCCGGCCTGATGCGCGACCTGCTGGCCAGGGCCGACGCCTTCGAGAAGGAGCCAGGCATCAACGTCGTCAGCATCCAGGCGGGATTCACCTGGTCGGACATCCCCTACACCGGCCCCTCGATCGCGGTGAGCCACGAGCCCGGCGCCGAGAAGCGCGCGCGGGAAATGGCGGCCGCGCTGCTCGACGAGATCTGGAAGCGCCGCGACGAGAACACCTCGAACTACCGGCCGATCGCAGACGCGATCGCGGCGGCCAGGGCCGGCGTCGGCAAGGATGGTCCGCTCGTGGTGGCCGACGGCACCGACAATCCGGGCGGCGGCGGTTACAACGACACGACCCCGGTGCTGCAGGCGCTGATCGACGCGGACGTCCAGAACGTGGCCTTCGGCACCATCTTCGATCCCGGCACGGTGCAGCAGGCCATCGCCGCCGGCGTCGGCGCGGAGATCGACGTCGTGCTGGGCGGCCATACCGATCCGTCGATGGGCGGACCGGTGAAGGCGAGGGCCTTCGTGAAGATGCTGTCCGATGGTTCCTTCAAGAACGACGGGCCGATGAATGCCGGCGTCGAGACCTCGATGGGACCGACCGCGGTGCTGCGCATCGGCGGCATCGACGTCGTCACCATCTCCAACCGCATCCAGACCATCGACCTGCAGGTCTTTCTCAGCCAGGGTATCGACCCCCGCACGAAGAGCGTGGTGGTGGTGAAGAGCGTGCAGCATTTCCGTGCGGCCTACGCACCGATCGCCCGCGAGATCGTGCTGGTCGATTCCGGCGGCATCTGCTCGCCCGATCTGTCGCGCCTGAAGTTCAGCAAGCTGCGGCGGCCGATCTGGCCGCTCGACGGCATCAACGATCCCTATGCGGGGCAGCGGCCATGAACGTCGTGTGCGAAGCGCCGCTGCCCGGCGCATCCTTCGGTGCCACGCTGCGGCTCGACGGCGATGCCGCCGAGATCGTGGCAGCCGCCGAGCGCGATCCCGCCCGCCTGCCGGCCGAGTTGTCGGCGGCCAGGGGGCTGCTGCTGATCCAGGGCATGAACGGAATCTCGGACGATCCGGACCTGCTCATCCGCCTCAGCCGCGTCTTCGGGCCGGAGGTCGAGGACTATCGGCATACGCTGACCGACCTGAAGGCGGTGCACGTTTCGGTGCCGGAGATCCTGCTGGTGTCGAACAGGGCGCCGGTCGGCAAGGCGCCGCCCAAGCGGCCTGATCCGCCGCTGGCCGCCGACGGGCTGATCCCGACGCAGTACCCGCACCGCAAGGGCTGGCACACCGACCAGAGCTATCGCCGGCCGCCGCCCGACATCTCGCTGTTTTACGCCGTAACGCCGGCCGAGCGGACGACCGGCCAGACGCTGTTCGCCAACGGCATCCTGGCCTACGAGGCGCTGCCGCCGGCGCTGAAGGCGAAGGTCGAAAATCTGGTCGGCCTGCACGCCCAACCGGGTAGCGGCCGCTCGCGCGACGCCGCCCTGGCCGGGCGCACGCCGCGCGCCTTCGCCGTCCATGAGCGCTCGCAGCCCCAGCCGGTCGTGCGCGCCCATCCCGTGACCGGCGAGAAATCCCTGTTCCTCTGCGAATGGGGCCAGATGGACTGGTTCGAGGGACCGTTCGTCGGCCTGGAGCCGGGGCCGCACGGGGCGGGGGCCGCGCTGCTCGACGAGATCATGGCGCACTATACGGAGCGTCGCTTCTGCTACGCCCACGAATGGACCGAGGGTGATCTGCTGGTCTGGGACAATCGCTGCCTCGTCCACGCCGCCACCTGGTTCGACGGCGACCGCGAGAGCCGCCTGATGTGGCGCACGACGGTTCACGGCAATCCCGGCGCCCCCTATGCCGGCGAGAAGAAGAGCTGGATTCCGGCAGCTGCTGGCTGATGGGGCCGAGTGAGCCGGTTCAGCGCTTCTGGCGGAAGAAGGTCGTGAGCACGTAGCGGCGGCCGCGGGTCACCGGGCCGACCTTGTGCAGCAGCCCGCAGGAGAAGACCGCGGCCGCGCCCGCCGGCGGGCTCACGCGCACGCCGGCAAATTCGGGAAACACCAGCTCGCCGCCCTCGAAGTCGTCGTTGAGGTTCAGCGACACCGCAAAGACCCGATCGGCCGTAACGGGCGCGCCGTTGTCGCGATGGGCGGCGAAGAAGTGCTGGCCCTCGGCGCTGTAGGACAGCACGACATGGGCGTCGAAGGTGAACTCGCGATCGAAGGCGAAGACCTTCGTCAGTTCCGGCCCGATGCGATAGGCGAGACGGTCGGAGACCGCCTTCTGCATCATCGGCTCGACGATCATGTAGTCCTCGGTGCGCTTCAGCTTCGCCATGTCGACGTTGCCGTAGCGGCTCGAAACGCCAGAATCCCCGTGGTCGCCCTTGCCCCAGAGCCGGATCAGCTGGGTGCAGAAGTCCGGCTCGAAGACGCGAGGCAGGACCATCACCGGCGCCATCGCGGTCTTGAGCAGCAGGTCGGCGCCGCCGTCGGCGCGAACGGAAGCGGCCAGCGCGCCGATCCCCTCCGCCGCCGCCAGCAGGGCCCGCGTATCGAAGGTACCCGCGACCCGCTGGTTCGGATCGAGCACGATCACGCGCTGGCGCAGCCCCATCGCCTGGCCGAAGGCGACGGCGCCGCCCTGGGCGAGCAGGGCCGAGAGGTATTGGCCCTTGGGGTCGCAGAGGAGCAGCGGTTGCTCGGGCGCCGCGCCCAGCTTCGTCCAGGCCGGCGCCGCGCGGGCGATTTCGTTCCCGGCGACGACCAGCAGCGTGGTCGAAGCCTGTTCGCAGGCAGCGCGCAAGGCGGCGAACTGGACGGGATCGAGCGCCGAGAGGTCGGCGATCGCGAGGAGCGCCACCGGGTCGCCGACGAACGACCAGACGAACTTCCGAAGCTTGCCGTCCAGCCCCGGCAGGGCGAAATCCGGAACGCGGTCTCCGGGCCGGAGCGACAGCATGTTGGTCATGGCCGCTGGTAGCAGCGCGCTGGAGGCTATTCAAGCGGCGGGCGGGGTGCGCTCGGGGGCGCTTTGCAGCCCACCCACGGGCATGCGAGAATCGATCATGGATTGGCTGCTCAACTTCATCGGCAGGTTCAGCGACGCGATCGCTACGACACCCTGGTACTACCAGCTTCCGGTCTGGGGCGTCGCCGCGATCCTCACCTATGTGTTCACCCGCATGATCTGGGACGTCTAGACTTGGAGTACGTTCTCCTCTCCGTCTTCGTGCTGGCAGGCACCGTCGCGACCGGCGTGTACTTCCTGAAGCGGGAATTGCCCGTTCGGCGCGCCGCCAAAGAGCAATGGCGGGCCGAGCGCGCACGGAAGGCGCTGGAGGCGTGGAACCTCCAGAAAGCCGCCGAGGACGCCCGTCGCGCACAAATCGAACTCCGTGCCCGGAAGGAACGGGAGCGCGAGGAGCAACTGGCGCAGCAGCGGCAGCAGAAGGAAGAGCGCGCCGCGACCGTCAGCGAGAAGATGTCCGCGCGCGAAGTGGTCATTCGCGACCGGGAGAAGCGGAAACAGGCTCGCGCGGAGAAGATGCGGCAATGGCAGGAGCGCCGCGAACAGCATATTGCCGGGAAGACGAAGGACGAGGAGCCTACCTGAGCGCCCCGGTCAGGATTCGGTAGCCGTCGGTCGTGAGGTGCGTGTTGTCGGGCCGGTAGGGTGCGCACGGCGCGCACGACATCCGGTCGTTGAGTTCGATGAACCGTACGCCGCTACGGCCGGCCAGCCCGTTGCGCACGGCCGTATTGATTTGGCTGCGGGCGCTTGCCTGATACGTGCCGCCGGCGCCGCGGGGCAGGATGCCGAAGACGACGATCTGTTCCGGCTTCCATCTCCGCTCGACGTCGTCGACGATGTCGAGGATGCCCTGCGAGATGGCGCAGGGCGGGTTGCGTCCAAGATTGTTGGTGCCGACCAGCATGATTACAGTCCGGGGCCGCAGGTGATCGAAGCGACCGCTTTCGATCTTCCACTTCGTCTGCTGCACCCGCTCGCCGCTGACCGCGATCTTGGCGACCCGTCGGCCGGGATAGGTGGATTCGAGAAGCGTACGCGGCCAAGCCGCCGCGATCGAATCCCCCAGCACCAGCACATCGGCCGCCTCGGGAACGGCGATCTCCTTCGCCGACGCCTCGGGAGCCGGAGCCGGGCAGTCCTCTGCGTACGCTGCCTGGCTGAAAGCCAGCAGTAGCGCGGCGAGGGCCGCTATTCCGCCGCGGCGACCCGCGGGACCACGAAGGACAGCAGATGTTCCTTGCGGCGGCGATTGGCGGGATTCTCGCATGCGGCCTTTTCGAGGATTGCCTTGGCTTCGTCGATCTTCTTGAGGGCCATCAGGACCTCCGCGTAGTCGAGCATCACGATGTCCGTCTGATTGAGCTCGACGGCCTGCGCGTAGAAATGCGCGGCCTCCTTCAGGCGTTCGGCGTCCTTGTAGCCCTTGGCCAGCATCTCGTAGACCCGGTTGCGGCCGCCGCGTTTCACCACCTGGCGGGAGAAGGTCAGGGCCGCGTCGCGGGCGGCATCCATGTCCTTCAATCCGATGTTGGCTTCGACCAGCATGTAGTAGCAGCGCCGGCCTTCGGGGGTGAGTTTCTCCATCTTGCCGAAGCCGAGCTTCTGGAGGACGCCCTTTGCGTGCGCGTATTTCTCCTCGCCGATCAGCAACTCCGCCTCGAGCAATTCCTTCTGCGTCGGCAGCCATTCGTTCGGCGCCGCGAGAAGCGCCGCGCGGGCCAGCTTGAAGGCTCTGCGGTTGAGTGCGGTCCGGATGTAGAACTGCGCGAACTCGAAACTGGTCGAGATGCGATCGTGGTTCTCCTGGAGCAGGTTCCACTTAAGGCGCGGATTGTTCTCGGAAACTTCGTTGATGTGGGCGATCAGCGTCGGGACATCCATCTTGTCGAGATCTGTGGAGCGCTCTGCGAAGCCCGCGACCATGCGGCCGACGTTGAAATCGACCAGCTCCTGCTCGACATGCACCATGTCGTACTTGAAGGCGCGCTTGCGGTCGGACAGGGTGAAGCTCTCGTAGCTCGGGTAGTAGTGGACGTTCCTGCGCTCGGCCACGATGTGCTCGGCCGCGGTGCGCAGAACGCTCTTCGAGTAGGTGTTGGCCACCATCACGTCGACGGGCCGGTGGGTGGAGCCCATCGGTACCGGCGAGACCGTGACGACGATCTGCGTGTCCGGACGGCCGAATCTGTCGATGATGTCGACGATCTTGCGCAGGTAGCCCATCGTCTCGTCGAAGCTCAGGACGCGCAGCACGTAGCGTTCCGGCTCCGCTTCCAGCGCCTTCAGGCGGGGATGGGTGTTGATGTAGAGATCGTGCTTCTTGTCGTACCAGACCTCGGTCAGGCCCAGCGTGATGATGATGACCCGGCAATCCTTCACCTGGGCCACCGCCTGACGCACTGCCTCGCGGCGGGCGGTGACGACCTCGAGCGGCGCCGGCCGGATGCCGACGGGAAGATGGCTGTCCACGAACTTGCCGGGGAACACTTCGCTGAAATTCGCTTCCGGTACGAAGGGAAACCCCGGATCGAGCGCCCACGCCAGTTCCTGGTAGATCGACGGAACGCCGTAGTTGTTCAATGCGCTCGGATCGATCTTGGCGAAGTCCTCGCGCTTGAAGATGTCGAGCGCCGGGATCTTGTAGCCGCGGTCGAGCAGTTTCGCTTCGACGTTTCGCGCGAAGCAGGAACCGATGGTAAATATCTGTTCTCCGGGCACGAGCCTGAACGTCACATCGAAATGGGGCTTCGCGATCGGCTCGACACGATTGTCCTTGTCCTCGCGCGTCGGCCAGGCCTGCGCGGCCTTCTCCGCCGAACGGGCGGCCAGGATTTCTTCGGCTGAGATTTCAAATAACGGCATGATCAGGCTCCCGTGACGCCCTTCAACCCGGCTTCGACCGGCCCGGCGGCGAGGTCCAGTTTCTCCTGCGCGAAAACGCGCAAGCGATCCTTCGCATACCATTTGTGCCGCAGAAGGTCCCGGAGATCGACGACCCTAGCCATGTAAGTCCTTGTTTTTACGAGTTTCCTAGAATGCCAAGCCTCATGCGGCCCGACAACGCCCTTGTGCACGGCAAATTGGGAGAATCCAAGACACGATGTCTCATTTGGGACGCGACCGTTTCCTAACCGCGCCGCTAGGTCCCGGCAGACGGAGGGGGTGCCCGAAGGCGCGGCCACAGGTGGACGCTTTCACGTATGGGAGGCACAATGACCGGCATGCCATCTGCTGCGCCCTGAAGATCACGAATGCCAATCGAGACTCTCGTGCCATCGCTGGCCGAGGAACCTAATCCGCTTAGGCGCTGGCCGGAGAGGGACGGACAGCCGAACCGCATCGAGCCCGTCGCCAAGCCTCATTTCGACGCGCCGTTTCGCCTGATCGAAGGCGAAGCCATTTTCACGATCGGCTCATGCTTTGCCCGTCATATAGAACAGAGCCTGTCGGACCGGGGATTTGCAATTCCGGTGCTGGAGTTGCTCAAGCAGGACTCCGCCTTCTTCGACGTGGATAGCGCGTTTCTGAACAACTACGGCACGCCCTCGATTGCACAGGAACTGGCCTGGGCGCTCGACGAGAGCTGTCCATTCGATCCTTCGACGGGGCTGGCAGAGCTGGTTCCCGGCGGGTTCGTCGACATGCACCTCTTCGGGCGGATCAAACCGGTTGCATACGATGTCGCCCTCAAGCGCCGGGAGGCCATTCGAGCCGTAACGCGCCGGATCACGGAATGTCGCGTCGTGATCATTACCCTCGGGCTGGCAGAGGTCTGGTACGACAGGCGTGCCGGCGTCTATCTCAATGTTACGCCCCGTCAGCCGTTGCAGCTTCGCGAGCCCGATCGCTACGAACTGCGCGTGCTGACGTTCGACGAGACGCTGCATCATCTGCGGCGAGCGCTGGAGCTCATACGGACGCACGGCCGCCCCGACGTGCAGGTCCTGATGACCGTCTCGCCCGTGCCGATGACACAGACGTTCCGGCCCATCGATGTCGCCGTCGCCAATACCTATTCCAAGAGTGTGTTGCGGACCGCGGCGGAGCACGCTGTCTTCGAATACGACAACGTCCACTATTTCCCGTCATTCGAAAGTGTCACCCTTTCCGATCGGCACCTGGCTTGGCGGGAGGATCTGATCCACGTCACCCAGGAACTCGTGGACGTGAACGTCGAGAGAATGGTCTCGGCCTTCGCGGATGAAGCGCCACTCGATGGCCTGGGGACGAGGGAATTGCTGGCTGAAGTGAACCGGAGGGCTGCGGGTGATGGCCGCCGCAAATGGCTGTTGATGCGTGATCGCGTTCACCACGCGTCCGACCCGGCATTTGCCTCCGACTATCTCAAACTGGCACTTCGATACAAAGCCTACGAGCTCGCCCAGCAGGCGTTGGATCTCGCGCCGTTCGACGATATCAGGCGACCGATTGAGCAGGCCGATCTTCTCATCCGCCAAGGAGATATCAAGCAGGCCCTGAGCCTGCTGCGGAATATGCCGATTCGCCACGAGGACCCGAAGACCCTCGGCGGCCATGCCCGACGCTACTGGAAGCTCTCCGTGGATTGCTATGCCAGCCTTGGCCAGCTTGAGGCCGCGGAGAACGCCGCTCGACGCTGGAACAAGGTGCCCAGGAAGGAAGGCGCTTCCTATCAGATCCTGCTGGCCCTTGCGCGTGCCCATAAGCGTCATGGCAATGAGGCGGCCGCCCTTCAATATTTCGAGCGTACAGTCGCCCTGCACACGTCAGACGCAATTCTGCTGGACTACGCCGAGGCCCTGCTGATGGCGGGACGCACCGCCGATGCGAGGAAGTTGCTGGACGGCACGCCATGTGCCACCCGTGGCGCGTACATGCGAAAGGAGGAGCTTCTGCTCTTTCTTTCGCCTTGGGGGAGCGACCCGAAGGAGCAGGCTCAGGCCACTCCCGACAGGTGCGACTGTTGACTTCGAGACCGGACAGGGATCGCCGAGGTCATCGGCGCGATACCGCTGGACTGCCATGTAAGCTCTGCGGTGCTTTCACGAGTGCGGGCCATCTCAACCTTGTCCTGAGGCTGGCACCTCTGTAGCGTCTGCCTCCATGAGCGCCCCCACCACCCGAGAGCTTGTACGTCGCCAGTGGTACGTCCTGGAACGCCTTAAGAGACTGGCGATTGAGCGGAAGGACCTTATCGAAGAGGCGAGGAAGGCCAGTGTGACACTGGACATCAAGCAGATCACGCGCCTGAGGGCCTACAGTCAGGTTCGACTTCAGCATATGCAGCAGGAAATTGCTGATCTTACGACTGAAAGCGCCGGCCTGAAGCGAAGCATACAAGCCGCGAAGACTTCCAAGGCGGGCTAGGCCTCCAGAGGCTCCGGAAGTATCTGCGGCACCCAAGCGGATTCTTGGGCCGTGCGCAGGATGGAAAAGCCTCTTCGGATTGTGGTGGCGAGCTTCGCCCCTTGTTTCACATCGCGGCGGCGGCAGGCCCAGCTCAGGAAATAGAGACCCTGTGCCATGCACATCGCGAAGTAGACGTCATGCGCCTCGACGGGAAGCCCTTGCTTGGCCAGCAAACGAGCATAGAGCGAGGCCGCGCCTTCCTTCGCGGACTTGCCCAGTTCGGCCAGCTTCCTCAACGCTCCGCCTGGCGGTGCCATGCCGATCGTGTCCCAGTCGATGACGACCGGCAGCCCCTTGTCGCGTGGGTAGATCACGTTGCCGTTGCCGAAGTCCAGGTGAGACAGGACGTTTCCGAGGTAGTCGAAGCGTAGAAAAGCGCGGTGCTCATTTTTCTCATAGAGTTCCGCGTCCGGCATGATGTCGGACACATCAATACCCGCCGATTCCAGTTGCCGGAGAGTGAACATCAGGGTGTCTGATATCTGCTCGAAGACGGTGGTGCGCCCCTCCAAGCTGGGCAGGGACTGTCGTGCCCCCTCCGTGGCGCTCGCCGTATCTGCAGCGATTCTCACCAACCGGTTGATGATGCTAGGCGGGGCCTCGGACGTCGGATAAATCCGGCCGCTCACGGCTTCCCAAGTCGCTATTCCGCCACCCGACCATTCGGCGGCGCCGTAAAAGAAAGGCGTGCGGAATGCGGAAAATTTGGAGGACGCAAGGAAGTTTTCTGTCGCCTTCAGACCATCGAATGGGGCGGGGTTGGTCTTTGAAAACACTTCAATTCTTCGGCCGCCCAAATCCAGAGTGTGACTGAAATAGCGGCGCCTGCTCGACGGGACATTCGGCCGGCTGTGTTCAACGCTGCGGATCAGTTTTGCGCCAACGCCGACAATATGGCTAACGACGTTGTCTATCTCGGGCGGTGGCGGGACGGGCAGTATTTGCATTTCTGCCTGTTACCGCAAACACTGAGTCGAGGCCATAGTCGCCTTGTTTCGAGCAACGGCGAAAGTCCAGTTTTGCGGCTTCTTCAATTCATCCGTAACCGCCACATCGCCCTTGCATACTGATCGCGCATCGGCAGCCGATCGGCGGTCATCTATCGTCTGCTGGATGAGCAGATTTTCTTGTTTGGCTGGCCTCATCCGGGGGCTGCCAGCATGCGCCTGGGGCATACGTCGTTGATCGTCGATACCTTGCCTCCAACTGGATACCCTCTCAGTTTTCTCAAGGTTGCCTGGACGCAAAAACGCCCGCCTCGACTTCGGTTGGGCGGGCGCTTTCTTGCCCAAGTGCGGCTGGCGCTAAGGTGCCGCCGTCAGCCAGCCGCGGGCGGGCGGGCTGCGCGCAGTTTGGCGATCAGATCCTTTTGTTCCGCAACCACCGCCCTCTGCTCGTCAATGAGCAGCTGTGACCGCTGGCGAATATAGGAAACCCTCATGCGAGCCTCCTTGAGCGGCTTGGGCTCCAGACCTGTCTTGATGTCTTGCAGACGGGTCTTCAGCTCGGTCCGGTTCCGGCTTCTCTCGGCAACGATCTCCGGCAAGCGGCCGCGTACGTAGTTAAGCCGATGAAGAGCCACGCGCTTCTCGCCTGCGTCCAATACTGCCTCCTTGGTGTTGTGCGCGTAGTCTATGCATTTTTGCCACATGTGTTTCAACTCTTGCGGGATGGGGAAGCGGTGCTAGTTTCCGCCGATGTGCGCAGCCCAAGTCGTCGTTCCGGAAGCCCCGACACCGGACAAGCTCGATCGTTACAAAAAGCAGCTTGAGAAGCTGCCGGCGAGTGCCGTCGACGTTCTGATCGCCGGGGATTCCCTGGCGTCGATGTGGCCGAAGACGTCGCTACGCGCGACGTTCGAGGATTGTCGGATCACCAAGATGTCGATGACCGGCGACCGCATCCAGAACACCCTGTGGAAGGTGTGCAGCGGCGATTTCGACCGCGTGAAGCCGCGGATGATTGTGTTGATCGTCGGCACCAACAATCTGCCGAAGGGATCCCCGCCGGCGATCGCCGCGGCGATCGATGCCGTCGTCGGTGCAATGATTACGAGATGGTCGCCGGAGGCGATCTTCGTGGTCGGCATACCGCCGAGGGGGCCGAAGGGAACCTTCAAGACGGTTCGCCGAAAGAAGACGAATGAACTGACCAAGGGCGCAGTCACCTCCAGGCCCAATGTCTATTTTTGCGATGTCGATGCGGCTCTCGGCGGAGATACTGCTGCCTACCATTCGGATTTGGTGCATCTATCGGATCACGGATACACGCTGGTGTCGATTGTCGTGAAGTCTGCGTACCAAGAGTTCCGCAGCGCCAAGGTTGCGGCGGATCTCGCTGAAGCGAGACGGACCAGGATTGCGACATCCGAGAAAAAGCGGGACGGCGCCGCAGCGCGGTCCGGCAGAGCGTTCGAAGCGCCCTCTTCGAAGGAACCCCCGGCACGTCACGCGCCTCCGGCTGCGCCGCGTTCCTTCTTGGATCGGTTGGTCTATCTCGTCCTCGGGCGGTAGAGCCCGCATATGCCGTTTGGCAAGCCGCCATGCAGGTTCGGCATGCGGGTCTGAAACCAAATTACCCAATGATTTCCGGAGGGTAGATGGTGGGCGCTGTAGGGATTGAACCTACGACCCCACCCGTGTGAAGGGTGTGCTCTCCCGCTGAGCTAAGCGCCCGGAAGGCGCGCGTATAAGACAGGCGGGGAGGGCCGTCAACGGCCCGCTGCGAGTCGCGCCAGCGCCGCGGGCAGGGCGTCGAAACGATCGATCACGGCGTCGGCGCCCAGTTCGCTGGCCGGCTTGGCCGTATAGCCCCAGCTCACCAGGACGGCCGGGATGCCGGCGCCGCGGGCAGCCTCGGCATCGTGGGTCGAATCGCCGATCATCACGGCGCGCTTCGGGTCGCCCCCCATGCGTTCCAGCAGCATCAGGATGTGGCGCGGGTCGGGCTTGCGGACCGGGAAACTGTCGGCGCCGGCCACGTCGCTGATCGGCGGCATCAGCCTGAGGTGCTCGAGGATCATGCGCGAGGGCTTCTCGAACTTGTTGGTGCAGACGCCCTGCTTCAGGCCGAGCCGCGCGAAGCCGGCGACCACGTCGGCGACGCCGGCAAAGGCGGTCGTGTGGCTGATCGGATCGGCCTCGTAGTAGCGGACGAACTCGCGCGTCACGGCGGTCAGCGTGTCGTCGTCGAGCGTCCGGCCGTACTTGGCGAAGGCCTTGCCCATGGTGACCTTGCTGCCCTGGCCCATGAAAATCCGCACGTCGTCCTCCGTCACGGCCGGCAGGCCGTGGTCGGCGAGCACGTTGCTGACGGCCAGCTGCATGTCCTTCGCGCTGTCGATCAGGGTGCCGTCGAGGTCGTAGAGGACCGTGTCGAAGCGGGCGGCGATGAGAGTTTCGGCATCTTTTTGCATGCCGTGTTCTCTAGCATATCCGCCTTGCCCCTAAGCCAGCCCCATGGCATCGGACGGGCATGAAATCACCGATTGCCGTAGTCGTGCTCGCTGCCGGCGCCGGAACCCGCATGAAGTCGGCCCTGCCGAAGGTCCTGCATCCGCTGGCGAATCTCCCGATGGTGGACCATGTGCTGGCCAATGCAGCGGCACTGAAGCCGAGCCGCATCGTCGGCGTGATCGCGCCCGGCGCCACCGGAGTGGCCAGGGCCTTCGCGCCGCATCCGACGGCCGTGCAGGACAAGCCGCTGGGCACGGGGCACGCCGCCCGGGCCGCCCTGGGGGCGCTCAAGGGCCATGACGGGCCGGTTCTGGTCGTGTTCGGCGATGCGCCGCTGGTGACGACGGAAAGCCTCCGCAAGCTGGTTGCCGCGTGCCGCAAGGCCCGGGCGGCGGTCGGCGTGCTGGGCTTCAAGGCGCGTGATCCATCGCCCTATGGTCGCCTGATCGTCGAGGCTGGCGAACTGGTCCGGATCGTCGAGAGCAAGGATGCCGATGCCGCCGAACGCGCGGTCGACTTCTGCAATTCCGGCGTGATGTGCATCGACGGCAGGCTGATCGCGAAGCTGCTGGGCGCGATCCGCGACGACAACGTGAAGCGCGAGTTCTACCTGACCGATGCGGTGCGGATCGCGCGCGCGGCCGGCCACAAGGCGATTGCCGTGGCGGGCGAGGAGGCGGAGTTCCAGGGCATCAATTCCCGCGTCGAACTGGCGGTGGCCGAACAGGCGCTGCAGCAGCGGCTGCGCCACGCCGCGATGCTGGGCGGCGTCACCATGACCGATCCCGGCACGGTCTGGCTGTCGGCCGACACGAAGTTCGGCACCGACGTCACGATCGGCCCCAACGTGCGCTTCGGGCCGGGCGTCAGCATCGGCGCCAATACCGCGATCAAGGCCTTCTGCGACATCGAGGGCGTGCGCGTCGGCAAGGGCGCGATCATCGGCCCGTTCGCCCGCATCCGGCCGGGCTCGGAGGTGGCCGACGACGCGCACATCGGCAACTTCGTGGAGCTCAAGGCCACGCGCATGGGGCGCGGCGCCAAGGCGAACCACCTGGCCTATCTGGGCGATGCCGACATCGGGGCGGGCAGCAATATCGGGGCCGGCACGATCGCGGTGAACTACGACGGCTACGGCAAGCATCGCACGGTCATCGGGCCGGACGTCTTCATCGGCTCCAACAGCTCCCTGGTGGCGCCGGTCAAGGTCGGCCGGGGCGCCAACGTGACGGCGGGCAGCGTGGTGACGGAGGACGTTCCCGCCGACGCGGTGGCTTTCGGCCGGGCCCGGCAGGTTACAAAGAAGGGGCGGGCGGCGGCGCTTCGTGCGAAACTCCGCGACCGCGCGGCTGCCGCCAAGAAGGCCGCCGCCGAGCGGTCCAGCAAGAAATAATCCCCCTCCCGTTCGAGACAGAACCCATGTGCGGCATCATCGGCATCATCGGCAAAGCGCCCGTCACGCCCCTCCTGATGGACGCGCTGAAGCGGCTGGAATATCGCGGCTACGACTCCGCGGGCGTCGCCACATTGGTGAACGGCCATATCGATAGGCGCCGTGCCGAGGGCAAGCTGGTCAACCTCGAGGCGCGGCTGAAGGTCGAGCCGCTGGCCGGCACGATCGGAATCGGCCACACCCGCTGGGCGACCCATGGCAAGCCGTCCGAGCGCAACGCCCACCCGATCGCCACCGACCGGGTCGCGGTGGTTCACAACGGCATCATCGAGAATTTCCAGGAGCTGAAGGCCGAGATGGAGGCCGAGGGCCGCCGGTTCGACAGCGATACCGACACCGAGGTCGTGGCGCAGCTCATCACCTCCTATCTCGAGCGGCAGATGTCGCCCGAGCAGGCGATGGGCACGGCCATGGAGCGGCTGCGCGGCGCCTTTGCGCTGGCCGTCCTGTTCAGCGGCCGGCACGACCTGCTGATGGGCGCCCGCCGCGGCAGCTCGCTGGCGGTGGGCTACGGCGACGGCGAGATGTACATCGGCACCGACGCGCTGGCGCTGGCGCCGTTCACCAAGCGCGTCAGCTACCTCGAGGACGAGGACTGGGTGGTGGTGCGCCCCGACGGCTGCACCGTCTTCCAAGGCAAGACCGAGGTGAAGCGCGAGATCCGCCAGACCGGTCTCAGCGGCGCGATGATGGGCAAGGGCAACCACCGCCACTTCATGCTCAAGGAGATCCACGAGCAGCCGGCGGTGATCGGCGACACGCTGCACAGCTACGTCGATCCCGCGACCCGCACCGTGGCGCTGCCGGCGCTGCCGTTCGACTGGACCAGGGTGAGCCGCATCACCATGACCGGCTGCGGCGGCGCCTACTATGTGTGCATGGTCGCCAAGTACTGGTTCGAGCAGATCGCGCGCCTGCCAGTCGAGGTCGAACTGGGCTCGGAGTTCCGCTACCGCGCGCCGCCGCTGCCCGAGGGCGGCGTCTGCATCGCCGTGTCCCAGTCGGGCGAGACGGCCGACACGCTGGCCGCGGTGCGCTACGCCAAGGCGCAGAAGCAGCACATCCTGGCGGTGGTGAACGTGCCGGAGAGCGCCATCGCCCGCGAGGCGAATGTCGTCCTGCATACGCTGGCGGGGCCCGAGATCAGCGTCTGCTCGACCAAGGCCACGACCACCCAGCAGACCGTCCTGCTGGCCACCGCGATCGCCGCCGGCCGCGCCCGTGGCACGATCACCGAGGCCGAGGAGGCACGCCTTGTGGCGGCGCTGATCGAACTACCGGCGCTGATCAACGAGGCGATGAACATGGAAGCGCAGTATCGGCACATTGCCGACGCGGTGCTCGCCGAGGCGCGCGACGTTCTCTATCTCGGCCGCGGCACGTCGTACCCGGTCGCGCTCGAGGGCGCGCTGAAGCTGAAAGAGATTTCCTACATTCACGCCGAGGGCTATGCCGCCGGCGAGATGAAGCACGGGCCGATCGCGCTGATCGACGAGCTCGTGCCGGTCGTGGTCGTGGCGCCGAACGATTCTCTGTTCGACAAGACCGCGTCCAATTTCGAACAAGTGAAGGCGCGCGGCGGCAAGCTGGTGCTGCTGAGCGACGCTGACGGGGTGAAGCGGCTGGGGCCGCACTCCGTGGCGACGCTCACCATGCCTGCCGTCGATCCCGTGGTGGCGCCGATCCTCTACACGATCCCGGTGCAGCTGCTGGCCTATTACACCGCCATCGCCAAGGGCACCGACGTCGACCAGCCCCGCAATCTTGCGAAGAGCGTCACCGTCGAATAGGCGAGAGACCTCCCGGCCGGCGCATGAAAAAAGCCGCGGTACCTTCCGGTTCCGCGGCTTCTTTGTTCCTTCGCTTCTAGCGCGTGCCTTGGGGCAGGCCCGGCGGCGGGCCGGAGGGCTGCGGCGCCGGGCCCGGCTGGCCGCCGCGCGGTTGCGGCTGCGCCGGACGGGGCTGTGCGGGCTGCGCCGGCATCAACGTTTGGACGATGGCGCGGATCTTGGCAGCCTCGGCTTCCTGCGCTTTCTTGAACTCGTCCTCGCTGATGAAGCGGTCCTTGTTGAGGTCCATTTCCAGGAACTGCTTCAGCGCGTGAGCGGTCATCTCGACGCGGTCGATCTGGCCGTCCTTGTTGGTGTCGATCTCGGCGAACTTGCGCATGGCGATCTGCTTGCGCATGTCGAACGGCAACAGGTTCTTGGCCTGCGGCCCATCGGCGGGGCCGGCCAGGACGAGATAGTCCTGGCTGCTGACCTTTCCGTCCTTGTTCTTGTCGAGCTCGTCGGCCTGGCGGAGCTGCATGTCCATGAACTCGTTCAGGGTCATCATGCCCTGGCGGCGGCGCTGCTCGGCCTGCTGGCGCTCCGCGGCCTCGCGCTGCATCGAGCGCTGGATGATCAGTCGAACCTCGGGTTCGGTGATCTTGTTGTCGCGGTCGGTGTCGTAATTGTTGAACTCGGAATGGACCAGCGCCTCGGCCTCGCCGCGCTCGACGAAGCCGTCGCGGTTGGTGTCGAGGTTCTGGAATTCGGCGCGGGCGCGGGTGCGGCGCTCCTCGAGCGGCGGCAGGCCGGGCGCGTCGGCCGGGGTCACCGGCGGCTCGACGACCTTGATGAACTCCTCGACCGACAGCTTGTTGTCCTTGTTGGCATCCAGCGCTTCGAACGACTTCATCCGGTACTTCAGGAAGTCGGCGCGCGTGACCTCGCCCTTCTTGTTCACGTCGATGTCGATGAACCACTGGGGCAGGGGCACGGCCGCCGGTGCGCCGAGCGCTCCGCCGGCAGCCGGCGGCGTCGCGGCAGCGCCGGCCGAGGGCGGCGCCGCGGGCTGGGTAGGCTGCGCCGGCGGGGCGGCCTGGGCAGGCGGTCGGTTCTGTGGCCATGCCTGTGTCGGGGGAGTCTGCGCGGCCACCGGGAAGGCGAGGCAGGCTGCGGTCAGGAACAGGGTCGAGCGGAACGTGCGATTCATTGCGGTGAGCCCGCTTTTTTGGAAGGGGAGATTTCGTATCGGTTGCAAACTGCGGCGTGTCAATGTCCGCCGGTCAAAGCCAACCTGCGGCGCAATCGCGCCGAAAGCATGGCGTCGTTCCATTTGAGTTGCACGGCTACGCAGGATGAGCCATCGTAATTCAAAGGCAGACTCCGAAGAAGGGTCTCAAGTAGTTGGGAGGACAGGGTAATTTCGCTGGTTTGGCGTGTGTAATGCGCCGGCTGGCGAAACCGGCATTTCACATGGCAGGACCATCCACATCTCGCAGCGCGCCGCTGCTCAGCGTGCGCGACGTTTCCGTCCGGTTCGGCGGCATCGTCGCCCTCGACGGCGTATCCTTCGACGTCTTTGCCGGCCAGATCGCCGGCCTGATTGGTCCCAACGGGGCCGGCAAGACGACCCTCTTCAATTGCCTGAGCCGGCTCTACACGCCCAGCAGCGGCGATGTGCAGTTCGAGGGCAAGACGATCCTGAACCGGCCCAGACACGCCATCCCCCAGATCGGCATCGGCCGCACGTTCCAGAACGTGGCCCTGTTCGACAACATGTCGGTTCTCGACAATGTGAAGGTCGGTTGCCACAGCGTCAGTTCGACCAGCTTCCTGGAGAACGCGCTGCGCGTTCCCAAGGTCAAGGTCGAGGAGGAGGCGATCACCCGGCGGGCCGAGGAGCTGATCGCCTTCATGGACCTGGTGCCTTTTACCCGCGCCATAGCAGGTCCGTTGCCGTTCCCGATTCGCAAGAGGGTGGAACTTGCCCGCGCGCTGGCCTCCAGCCCCAAGCTTCTGCTGCTCGACGAGCCGGCGGCCGGGTTGAACCACGACGAGATCGAGGTGCTGAAGGGCCAGATCAAGCGTGTTCGCGACATCCAGAACGTCACGGTGCTCCTGGTCGAGCATCACATGAGCCTGGTCATGTCCGTGTCGGACAAGGTCGTGGCGATCGATTTTGGCAAGAAGATCGCCGACGGTACGCCGGCGGAAGTGCAGCGCGATCCGGAAGTGATCCGCGCCTATCTGGGGACCTCGTAATGGCGGCGCTTCTCGAGGTTAAGGGGCTCAAGGCCTTCTACGGCCAGACGCAGTCGCTCTACGATGTCGCCTTCGACATCCCCACCGGCGGCATCACGACCCTGCTGGGCGCCAACGGCGCCGGCAAGACGACCACGCTGCGGGCGATCTGCAACATGGTCCGAACCGACGGCACGATCCGCTTCGACGGCAAGGACATCCGCGGCATGGCCACGGAAGAGATCGTGCGCCAGCGCATCGCCCATGTCCCGGAGGGACGCGGCACCTTCACGACGCTTACGGTCGACGAGAATCTCCGCATCGCAGCCTACACCCGCAAGGACAAGCAGGGGGTGAAGGACGAGCTGGAGCGTGTCTTCGTCTACTTCCCGCGCCTCAAGGAACGCATCCAGCAGCAGGCCGGCACGCTGTCGGGCGGCGAGCAGCAGATGCTGGCCATCGCCCGTGCATTGATGCTGAAGCCGCGCCTGATGCTGCTCGACGAGCCCTCGTTCGGCCTGGCGCCGCTGATCGTGCTGGAGATCTTCCGCATCCTGCGGCGCATCAACGAGGAAGAGAAAGTGAGCATCCTGCTGGTCGAGCAGAACGCCGCGCTCGCCCTCGACCTCGCCACGCATGCTTACGTGCTCGAAACCGGCAAAGTCGTGATGTCGGGTCCCTCGGACGTCGTCAAGAACGACGAGAACGTCCGCAAATCCTACCTCGGCTACTGAGGCCAGACCTACATGGAACAGTTTCTCCAGCAGATCGCTTCCGGCCTCGCCAACGGCGCCATCTATGCCTGCGTGGCCCTTGCGCTGGTCATGATCTACGTCTCTACCGACCACATCAATTTCGCCCAGGGCGAGATGGCGATGTTCAGCACCTACATCTCCTGGCAGCTCATGAGCTGGGGGATGAGCTTCTGGGTCGCGTTCGTGCTCACGGTTCTCATATCCTTCGCCATGGGCGTGCTGATCGAGCGGTTGATCCTGAGGCCGCTGCACAACGCACCGGTCCTCTCGATCATCGTGGTGTTCATCGGCCTGCTGGCAATTTTCAACTCGATGGCTGGCGCCTTCTGGAGCTACCTGATCAAGGAGTTCCCGTCGCCGTTCCCCAAGAGCAGCTTCGGCATCGCGGGGGTTATCGGGCCGCATCAGCTGGGGGTGGTGGTGATCACCCTGATCGTGCTGGGGCTCCTGTTCGTGTTCTTCCGCTACACGCCGCTCGGCCTCGCGATGCGGGCGGCGGCGCAGAATCCGCAGATGGCCCGCCTGGTCGGGGTGCGGGTCGACTGGATGCTGGCGCTGGGCTGGGGGCTCGCCGCCTCGGTCGGCGCGGTTGCGGGCATCATGGTCGCCCACATCGTCTACCTCGAACCCAACATGATGGGCGGCATCCTGCTCTACGCCTTTGCCAGCGCCCTGGTGGGAGGCATCTCGAATCCGGCCGGCGCGGTCGCCGGCGGCTTCATCGTCGGTATCCTCGAGAACATGGTCGCCTATGCCGGCAACCAGATCGAGAAGGCGACCGGCGTCTACATCATCGGCAACGGCGAGAAGCTCACGGTGGCGCTCATCATCGTGATCTTCGTGCTGACGGTTAAGCCCGCGGGCCTGTTCGGCCGCGTCGTCGTGAAGAGGGTCTGACATGACCGGGTCCAAGAAATGGGTGCTGGGCCTTATCGTCCTGGCCTTCCTCGTGCCGCTGCTGCGGCCGGTGTTCCCCGACGTGGTCTCCGACTACCGGTTGTTCCTCGTCAGCACGATGATCATCGCCTCGATCGCGGTGCTCGGCCTGAACCTGCTGACCGGCTTCAACGGCCAGTTCTCGCTTGGCCACGGCGCCTTCTACGCGGTCGGCGCCTACACGGCGGCGATCCTGATGGACAAGCTGAATGTGCCGTACTGGGCCACGATTCCGGCCGCGGCCATCGTCTGCTTCATCGTCGGCTACCTGTTCGGCCTGCCGGCGCTCAAGCTCGAGGGGCACTATCTTGCGCTGGCGACCTTCGCCCTCGCCCTCGCGGTGCCGCAGATCCTCAAGTACAAGTGGCTCGAGGGCCTGACCGGTGGCGTGCAGGGCATCGTGTTGATGAAGCCCGAGGTGCCGTTCGGCCTGCCCCTGAGCGAAGACCAGTGGCTCTACTACTTTTGCCTCGTGGTCATGATCGTGCTGTTCTGGGGCGCGGCCAACATGCTCGATAGCCGCAGCGGCCGAGCCATGATGGCGATCCGCGACCAGTACATGGCGGCCGATACGATGGGCATCGACACGGCGCTCTACAAGACCGTGACCTTCGGCATCAGCGCCGCCTATACCGGCATCGCCGGCGCGCTGTCGGCCTGCGCCATCGCCTTCGTGGCGCCCGACAGCTTCGGCATCTTCCTCTCGATCAAGTTCCTGATCGGTCTGGTCGTGGGAGGCATCGGCTCGCTGCTGGGCTCGGTGCTGGGTGGCATCTTCTATGTGCTGGTCGACAATTCGGCGCAGTCGCTGACCCAGTTCATCCGCAACGATCTCGGCCTGCCGTTCGACCTCTCGGCCTACACGGTCTTCGGCGTTCTGCTGATCGCGATCATCTACCTGATGCCCATGGGCATCGCCGGTGGCCTCTACATGGCCTACCGCAAGCTGCGGGGTGCGCGGGCCTAACCCGGACCCTCTTCGTCGGAAGGTCGCCGGAAGGCGGCCTTCTTTTTGGCCGGATTCCAGACGATGCTCCGGCGGGCTTTAGTCACTTGGGAGGATAAAAATGGGTACAAGCAGGCGTGGTTTTGTGGCGGGCGCGTCGGCGTTCGCGGTGCTGGGTGCGAACTCTGCCTTCGCACAGAAGAAGTACGACGACGGCGCGACGGACAGCGAGATCAAGCTCGGCCACACCGGCCCCTATAGCGGTCCGGCATCGTCCTACGGCCAGATCGGCAAGACAATCGAGGCGTTCTTCAAGTCGGTGAACGAGGCTGGCGGCGTCAACGGCCGCAAGATCAACTTCATCACGCGCGACGACGGCTACTCGCCGCCGAAGATGGTGGAACTGGTGCGCCAGCTCGTCGAGCAGGACAAGGTTCTCTGCCTCTTCAACACGCTGGGCACGCCGACCAACACGGCTATCCATCGCTACATGAACCAGAAGAAGGTGCCGCAGCTCTACGTCGCCACCGGCGCGTCGAAGTGGGGCAAGCCCAAGGAATTCCCGTGGACGATGGGCTTCCAGCCCGACTACCACACCGAAGGCGTCGTCTACGCCAAGCACATTCTGGCCAACGTCAAGGACGCCAAGATCGGCGTGCTGATGCAGAACGACGACTACGGCAAGGACTACTACGAGGGCTTCCGCGACGGCCTCGGAAAGGAGACCGGCAAGATCGTCAAGCACGTGACCTTCGAGGTCACCGATCCGACGGTCGACAGCCAGGTCATCCAGCTCAAGGACTCTGGCGCCAACGTCTTCTTCAACATCGCGACGCCGAAGGCTGCCGCCCAGGCGATCCGCAAGGCCGCCGACATCGGCTGGAAGCCGGCGCAGTACCTCAACAACGTGTCCGCCTCGGTGGGCTCGGTGATGAAGCCGGCCGGTCTGGAGAACAGCCAGGGGATCATCACGGCGCAGTATCTCAAGGACCCCACGGACAAGCAGTGGGCGAACACCGATGACTTCAAGGCCTGGGTGGCCTGGATGGACAAGTGGATGCCGGGCGCCAACAAGGCCGACGCCAACCATGTGTTCGGCTATGCCGTCTCCAACCTGATGCTCGAGACGCTCAAGAAGTGCGGCGACACGCTGACCCGCGAGAACGTCATGAAGCAGGCGGCCAACTACCAGAAGTTCAAGCTGCCGCTGCTCCTGCCGGGCATCACGATCAGCACCAGCCCGACCGACTACTACCCGATCCAGTCGGTGCAGCTTGCCCGCTTCAAGGGCGAGACCTGGGATCTGTTCGGCGACGTCATGTCGGCCGAAGGTTCCTGATTTTTCAGGGATACGGACTTCGCAAAGGCCGCTGGTCGTTCCAGCGGCCTTTTTCTTTGCGGGCGGTTGTGCGCTGCAACATTCACTCGCGGCAATGAGGTTCGCAAATACCCCTTCCCAATCGGGCGATTCTGCATGACGATATTCCGTCCAACGAACAAAAAAATCGCACAAGCGCTTAACGAGGGAGGCGACGTTGAAGACCAGCAGACGTTCATTTGTGGGTGGCGTATCCGCGGCAGCGGCATTGGCGGTCACGGGCGTGGCTCGCGCGCAGAAAAAGTACGACGACGGTGCGACCGACAAGGAGATCAAGATCGGCCACACCAATCCATACAGCGGGCCGGCCTCTTCCTACGGCGTCATCGGCAAGTGCGAGGAAGCCTACTGGAAGAGCGTCAACGAGCGCGGCGGGATCAACGGGCGCATGGTGAAGTTCGTCACCATGGACGACGGCTACAACCCGGCCAAGACCGTCGAGGTGGTTCGCCAGATGGTGGAGCAGGACAAGGTCCTCTGCCTGTTCAACACGCTGGGTACTCCGACAAACTCTGCGATCCATCGCTACATGAACCAGAAGAAGGTGCCGCAGCTCTACGTGTCGACCGGCGCCTCCAAGTGGGGCAAGTACAAGGAATTCCCGTGGACGATGGGCTTCCAGCCCGATTACCACACCGAAGCCGTCATCTATGCCAAGCACATCCTTGCGACCGTCAAGGATCCCAAGATCGGCGTGCTCATGCAGAACGACGACTACGGCAAGGATTACTGGGAAGGCTTCAAGGAAGGACTCGGCAAGGACGTCAACAAGGTGGTCAAGCACGTCACCTATGAGACGACCGACCCGACGGTCGACAGCCAGATCATCCAGCTGAAGGATGCCGGCGCGAACGTCTTCTTCAACATTGCGATCCCGAAGTTCGCGGCCCAGGCCATCCGGAAGGCGGCCGACATCGGCTGGAAGCCCATCCAGTACCTGAACAACGTTTCGTCCTCGGTGGCTTCGACACTCAAGCCGGCTGGTCTCGAGAACAGCCAGGGCCAGATCACGGCGCTCTATCTGATGGATCCCACCGACAAGCAGTGGAACGACAATGCCGAGATGAAGACCTGGCGAGCCTGGATGAACAAGTACATGCCGGGCGCCAACCAGGACGACGGCAACTACATCTTCGCCTATGCCGTCTCGACCCTGATGGAAGAGACGCTCAAGAGGTGCGGTGACACGCTCACGCGCGAAAACCTGATGAAGCAGGCCACCAGCTTCAAGAAGTACAGGGTGCCCCTGCTGCTGCCGGGCATCACTGTCAGTACCAGCCCGACGGATTACTATCCGATCCAGTCGGTGCAGCTTGCCCGCTTCAAGGGGGAAACCTGGGAGCTGTTCGGCGATATCATGTCCGCCGAAGGATCCTGAATTTCCGGTCCGAGTTCCAACGAAAGGCCGCCGGCAACCCCGGCGGCCTTTTTCTTGTCCGCAGGCACAATGGAGGATCAGCGTTCGGCCGGCTTGCGCTGCAGCGCCTGGCGGCACTCGGCGGTGTCGATGCGCCCGTTCCTGTCGGTGTCGCAGCGCGCGAAGTTGCGGTCGGCCTGGACCATGAACTCCGTCAGTGTGACGAACCCGTCCCTGTCGGTGTCGAGGCGCTGGAAATTGCCGGACTGGCGGCTGGCCTGGCTGTCGGACGGCAGGATGCTGTTGCCGACCGCGGGCGTGCGCGCATACATCTCGTCCTGGCTGAGCTTGCCGTCGCCGTTGGCGTCGAGGCTCTTGAACCGGGCCTGCTGGCCCGTCTTCCATTCCTCGGCGGTGACCGTGCCGTCCTTGTTGGCGTCGTAGCGCATCACGCCGCCGGAAGAGGAGCGGGGCGTTGCCGCCTTGGGGGCAGCCGTCGTCGCCGGTGCCGATGGAGACGCCTGGGCATTGTCGGGCGCTGCGAGGGCAGAGCCGGCCATCATCAGCAGAGCTGTCGCAATCAGGGCAATTTTGGACATAGACTATCCTTTAAGTTGTGTCGGAAGACGGCAATACACGCGCCATTTCCCTTACCCGCCCGTCTGGGCCCCGATATAGTCTGACCCGCGACCGAATTATGGCCGCGTTGAGGTTTTGTTCTCCTCGGGGATGGTCATGGCTTACGACTACGATCTGTTCGTCATCGGCGCCGGTTCGGGCGGCGTGCGCGCCTCTCGCATCGCGGCGACCCACGGGGCGCGTGTCGGCATCTGCGAGGATTACCGTGTCGGCGGCACCTGCGTGATCCGTGGCTGCGTGCCGAAGAAGCTGCTTATGTACGGCTCGAAGTTCGCGCACGAGTTCGAGGATGCGGCGGGCTTCGGCTGGACCGTCCAGCCACCGACCCATTCCTGGGCCACGCTGCGCGACAACGTGAACAAGGAAGTCGACCGGCTGAATGCCGTCTATCTACGCCTGCTCGACGGGGCGGGCGTGAAGCTGCACATGGGCCGGGGCCGCCTGATGGATCGCCATACGATCCAGGTCGGCGAGGAGACGATCACGGCCGGGAAGATCCTGATTGCGACGGGCGGCCATCCGGTGATCCCGTCGATCCCCGGCTGCGAGCTGGCCATCACCTCGAGCGAGGCGTTCCATCTGCCCGAACTGCCAAAGCGCATCACCATCGTCGGCGCGGGCTTCATCGCCGTCGAGTTCGCCGGCATCTTCAACGGGCTCGGCGCCAAGGTCGACCTGGTGCTGCGGCGCGATCGCGTGCTGCGCGGCTTCGACGAGGAATGCCGGACCTTCGTGCACGAGGCCCTGAAGGAAAGCGGCATCCGCATGCGTACCGAAACCGAGATCGGGCGCATCATCGCCAGGGGCGCCGACGGCAAGAGCGGCCCGTTCGAGGTCCATACGCCGCTCGGCGGCATGTTCGAGACCGATTGCGTGATGTACGCGACCGGTCGGGCGCCCAACACGTCGGGCATCGGCCTGGAGAAGGCGGGCGTGCAGCTCAACAAGGCGGGTGCCGTCGCGGTCGACGAATGGTCCAAGACCACCGCCGACAACATCTGGGCGGTGGGCGACGTCACCGACCGAATCAACCTGACGCCGGTCGCCCTGATGGAGGGCCATTGCTTCGCCGACACCGAGTTCGGCAAGAAGCCGCGCAAGGCCAATCACCACGATGTCCCGTCGGCGGTCTTCTGCCAGCCCGAGATGGCCAATGTCGGCCTGACCGAGGAACAGGCCCGGCAGCAGCTCGGCGAGGTGCGGATCTACACGGCGGCGTTCCGGCCGATGAAGTACACGATCTCCGGCCGCCACCAGCGCACCTTCATGAAGTTGATCGTCGAGGCCGCGAGCGACCGCGTGGTGGGTATCCACATGGTGGGTGACGACGCGGCCGAGTTGATCCAGGGCCTCGCAGTCGCCATGAAGGCGGGGGCGACCAAGGCCCATTTCGACGCCACCGTGGGCATCCATCCGACGGCCGGCGAGGAGTTCGTGACCATGCGCACGGCGCGGGCGGATTCAGCTCCGACCCGGGCAGCCGCGGAGTAGAACGGGGCCTGCCTCCCGGCTGGCCTTTTATCCACAGCACGTATAGTTTCACCCACCCCGCCGGTCCCCTTGCCCGCGGGTCGAGGAGGAGTCGATGACCGCGATCCAGGGCCAGTCCAGGGCCGATTCGCGCAGCCTGGCCAAGAGCCAGTCCCGCAGTTCGAGCGCGACCGACTGGTCGCTGACCGGCTGGCGCAGCCGGCCGGCGCTTCAGATGCCGGTCTATCCGGACGCCGCCGCCCTGGCGGGCGCCGAAGCCCGTCTGCGCCGCTACCCGCCGCTGGTCTTTGCCGGCGAGGCGCGCAAGCTCAAGGCGTCGCTGGCCAAGGTCGCCAACGGTGAGGCCTTTCTGCTGCAGGGCGGCGATTGCGCCGAGAGCTTCGCCGACTTCACCGCCAACAACATTCGCGACACGTTCCGCGTGCTGCTGCAGATGGCCGTCGTGCTGACCTACGGCGCCGGCGTGCCGGTCGTGAAGGTCGGCCGCATGGCCGGCCAGTTCGCCAAGCCGCGCTCGTCCAACGTCGAGAAGGTGGGCGACGTCGAGCTGCCGTCCTACCGCGGCGACAACGTCAACGGCTTCGAGTTCACTGCCGCCGCGCGCCTGCCCGATCCGGAGCGCATGGTCCAGGCCTACAACCAGTCGGCCGCGACGCTGAACCTGCTGCGCGCCTTCGCCCAGGGTGGCTATGCCGACCTGCACGAGGTGAACCGCTGGAACCTCGACTTCGTGCGCAACTCGCCGGCCTCGGCTCGCTATCAGGACCTGGCCGCGCGCCTCGACGAGACGCTGAACTTCATGGCCGCCTGCGGCCTCAGCTCGGCGACGACGCCGCAGATTGCCGAGACCGACTTCTTCACCAGTCACGAGGCGCTGCTGCTGCAGTACGAGGAGGCGCTGACCCGCGTCGATTCGACTTCGGGCGACTGGTACGATTGCTCGGCGCACATGCTGTGGATCGGCGACCGCACCCGTCAGCCCGACGGCGCGCATGTCGAATTCCTGCGTGGCGTTCGCAACCCGATCGGCTTCAAGTGCGGCCCGTCGCTGTCGACCGACGACACGCTGCGCCTGATCGACACGCTCAATCCGGCCAACGAGGCCGGCCGCATCGTGCTGATCGTCCGCATGGGCGCGGAGAAGGTGGGCGATATGCTGCCGCCGCTGGTGCGCGCGGTGGAGCGGGAGGGCAAGTCCGTCGTCTGGTCCTGCGATCCGATGCACGGCAACACCGTCACGGCGAACAACGGCAGGAAGACCCGTCACTTCGATTCGATCCTGAACGAGGTGAAGGCGTTCTTCGCCGTGCACCGCGCCGAGGGCACCCATCCGGGCGGCGTGCATTTCGAGATGACCGGCCAGGAAGTCACGGAGTGCATCGGCGGTTCGACCGACATCACGGTCGACAATCTCAACGAACGCTACGAGACGCAGTGCGACCCGCGGCTCAATGCCAGTCAGGTGCTGGAACTCGCCTTCCTGCTCGCCGAGCAGCTCAAGGACGAGCGCCTGTCGGTCGCAAGGGCGCGCCCGGCCGTCTGACGACGTTTCGGCCGAGCGCGAGAGAGCCCCGGGGAGGGCCGATGACGCATCCTGAGAATGGCGAGATCGAACGCTATACCGACCACTACTTCAATCGCTCTAAGCAGGTGGTCGGCAAGTTCGGCGACTGCACGGTCACCTATGCGATCTTCATGCGCCGGCCCGTGGTGTTCGCGCCGCGCATAGCGCTGGAATGGCTGGAGGAAACCTGCCGTGCGCGCAACGCGAAGGTGGAACTCGACCTGCGCTACCGCGAGGGCAAGTGGGTCGGTGCCGGCGAGCCGATGATGTACATCACCGGCTCCTTCTTTCACCTGGTCGATCTCGAGACGATCTTCCTGCAGAAGCTGGGGCCGGCCTGCGTGGCCGCCTACAACGCCTGGACCATGTGCGCGGACATGCCGAAGTCGGCCTTCCTCGCCATGGACGCCCGGCATTGCGCGGGCCGCGAGATGGCCGAGATGATGGCCTATGCCGCCTCGGTCGGCTCGGCGCGCGCCAAGCGCAAGGTCGGCGCGGTCGGCTTCATCGGCAACGCCACCCACGCCACCGCACATTACTTCGGCCGTGAGTTCGGCCTCGGCACCATGCCGCACGCCCTGATCGGCTATGCCGGCTCGACGCTTCGCGCCGCCGAGATGTTCCACGAGACCTTCCCGACGGAAGGCATGACGGTGCTGGTCGACTACTTCGCGCGCGAGATTTCCGACTCGCTCGAAGTCTGCCGGCGCTTTCCCGAGCTGGCGGCGCAGGGCAACCTGTCGCTGCGCCTCGACACGACCGGCGGTCGATACATCGAAGGGCTCGATCCCGCGTCGTCCTATGCCGTGCTGGAGCGCTTCTCGCCGGAATCGATCCGTGGCTACCGCAGCGAGGAGGAGCTTCGTTACCTCGTCGGCACCGGTGTCTCGGCGGCGGCGATCTTCCATTTGCGCGCCGAGCTGGATCGCAACGGCTTCGACAAGGTGAAGATCGTGGCCTCGTCGGGCTTCGGTCCGGCCAAGTGCCGTATCATGGCTGAGGCCAAGGCGCCGATCGACGTGGTCGGATCGGGCTCGTTCCTGCCGTCCAACTGGTCGGAGACCTACGCCACCGCCGACATAGTCGAGTACGACGGCGAGAAGCGCGTGAAGATCGGCCGCGAGTTCCTGCACCGCAACCGGCCGGCCGGCGCGACCAAGCCACTCTGACAATCCCGAGGGACACATGCTCAAGCTCTACTACGCACCCGGCGCCTGCTCGACGGCCTCCCACATCGGCCTGGAGGAGAGCGGCGCGACGTACGAGTCGCAGGCGCTCTCCTTTGCCAAGAGCGAGCAGCGCACGCCGGAATACCTGAAGGTCAATCCACGCGGCCGCGTGCCGGCGCTGGTGGTCGACGAAGGCACGATCGTCGAGAACACCGCGATCCTCGACTACGTCGCGGCGAAGTACGCGCCGCATCTGATGCCGGCGGATCCGGTGCAGCGCGCCCGCGCCATATCGCTGATGGCCTGGTTCTCCAACGGTGTGCATCCGAACTTCACCCATATCGGGCGGCCCGAGCGCTTCGCCACCGATGCCGCCGTGTTCGACCACCTCAAGGCCGTCGGTCGCGAGAACTTCCACGCCAACCTCAGGGAGATCGACGGTCTCCTCGCCGGCAAGACGTGGATCCTGGGTAACGAATTCTCCGTCGTCGACGGCTACGCGCTGGTCTTCTACGGCTGGGGCAAGCGCATCGGCCTGCCGGTCGATGAGCTGAAGAACTACACCGCCTGGAAGGACCGCATGCTGGCGCGGCCGGCCGTGAAACGCGTGCTGGAGCGCGAGCAGAGCGTGCTGCTCGCCGCCTGAGGCGGCCGTTCTACTCGCTGCCTGAGCCGGCTCAGCCGACCACGAAGCTCTGGTACATGAACTGAAGGTCCGCGCTCTCCTGCGGCGTGATCTCGCCGTCGAGGACGCGGCCTTCCCAGGCGCGCAGCTTGCGCTTGACGTCGACGGGGGTGCGCGGGCTCAGCAGCACCATGAAGAACTGTTCGTGCGGAGACAGTTCACGCTCGCGGCGATAGCCGAACGGACCGCTGCCAGGCGTCTTTGCAGGGACGCCGGCTTCGGCGACAGGAGAAGGCGCGGCAACGCGCGGCAGGACCGTGGCATCGATCACATCGTCCCACTTCAGCCCGGCCTCGCGGACCATCGCCGAGGCGAGCTTGGCGGCGGCCAGTGCTTCCTGGGCGTGGCTGCTGTCGAGAATCTCGAGGACCTTGACCAGGGTATTGCGATTGAAGGTCGACACGGGCGTCTGGCCTTTGACTATTGCATGAGCAACGGGCACTAAGTCCCTAAAAGATATAGATGGATACGCCTTGGATCAAGGCAAGCTCCCCGTAAACGCCTTTCCCGTCTACCTCGCCGGCCTCGGTAGCTGGTTCGTGCCGCTGGGCATCCAGATGGTGCTGTTCCCATGGCTGGTCGCCGTGGTGCTGCACATGGACGCCTTCGCCGTGGGCGTCGCGCAGGCGGCGGTCATGGCGCCGTCGCTGCTCTTCCTGCCGCTGGGCGGGCTGGTTGCCGACCGGGGCAACGCCCGCCAGCTGCTGATGCGCTACCATCTGCTCTATGCCCTGCCGCCGCTCGCCCTCGCGGCCGTCCTGTGGTCGGACGGGCTGAGTTACCCGCTGCTGATCGCCTACGGCATCGCCGCCGGCGCCATCGGCGCCTTTGCGATCCCGACCCGCGACGCGCTGTTGCCGGTCGTCGCGCCGAAGGGCGGCTTGCCCAAGGCCGTGGCGCTGGCGACGGCCCTGCAGTTCGGCGGCCAGCTCCTTGGCATCGCCTGCGCCTCGACCGCGGACCGGTTCGGCGCCGTGCCACTTCTGCTGCTTCATTCGGGCATGGTTCTGGCCGGCTGCCTGTTCGTCCGTCGGCTGCCCGACCCGCCGCCCCATCCGAAAGCCCGGCACGACGGCTTCTGGCGCAGCGTCGGCGACGGCGTGTCGGCGGCGGCGAAGTCCGACCAGATCTGGCCGGTGCTGCTGCTGAACCTCGGCGTCGGCATCTTCTATGTCGGGCCGTTCATGGCGGTGCTGCCGCTGGCGATCCGCGATCACTATGCCGGCGGCGCGCTGGAACTCTCCTACATGAACCTGGCCTTCTGGGCCGCGACCATCGTGGCCAGCATGGCATTGGTTGGCCTCGCGCGGCGGCTGACCCTGCGGGGACGCCTGATCGGCGGCGCCGTGCTGACGGGCGCGGTGGTGCTGCTGGCGCTCGCGACCCTGCCGCCGTTCCCGATCTTCCTGGCGCTGATCTTCGTCTGGGGGCTGGGCGCCGGCATCACCATGACGCAGAGCCGGACCGTGGTTCAGATCGTGGCGCCGGCAACGCACCGTGCCCGCCTGATGTCGCTGTTCCAGCTGGGCCTGAGCGGCGGCGGCCCGATTGGCGCCTTCCTGACCGGCACGATCTGCTCGATCTGGGGCCTCAAGGCCGCGCTGCTGGTCCCGGCGCTGGCGATGCTGGTCCTGATCGCGCTCGTGCTGCTGCGCTCGCGCCTCTGGTCGATGCGGACGGTGGAGTAGGGGCGCTACTCGGCGGCCGCGCGGGAGCCGAGGCCCAGCGTCTGCCACACATCCTGCAAGGCGGCCACGAGCCGGGCCATGTCGTCGTCGCCGTGCAGCGGCGTCGGGGTGAGGCGCAGGCGTTCGGTGCCGCGCGGCACGGTCGGATAGTTGATCGGCTGGACGTAGATCGCATGACGCTCCAGCAGCAGGTCGCTTGCCTGCTTGCAGAGCGCGGCATCGCCCACGAAGACCGGCACGATGTGCGTGGTCGAAGGCATGACCGGCAGGCCAGCGGCGGCGAGGCGGCGCTTCAGGGTGGCGGCGCGTTCCTGATGCCGCGTCCGCAGCTCCGGCTGGCCGCTGACGAGGCGCACGCTGGCCAGAGCCGCGGCGGCGATCGCCGGCGGCAGCGAGGTCGTGAAGATGAAGCCAGAGCCGCAGGAGCGCACGAAATCGACCGTGGCCGCCGTCGAGGCGATGTAGCCGCCGACCACGCCGAACGCCTTGGCGAGCGTCGCCTGGACGATGTCGACCTTGTCGAGCACCCCGTCGCGCTCGGCGACACCCGCGCCGTGGGTGCCGTACATGCCGACGGCATGGACCTCGTCGAGATAGGTGAGGGCGCCATGTCGATGGGCCACGTCGCAAATCTCGCCGATCGGCGAGACGTCGCCGTCCATCGAATAGACCGACTCGAAGGCCACGATCTTCGGCGTCGCGGGATCGGCTGCGGAAAGCAGTTCCTCCAAATGGCGCGGATCGTTGTGGCGGAAGATGCGGCGGGTGGCACCGGAGTGCCGGATGCCCGCGATCATCGAGGCGTGGTTGAAGGCGTCGGAATAGAGCTCGCAGCGAGGCAGCATCGCTCCCAGCGTCTGCAGGGTCGTCTCGTTGGCGACATAGCCCGAGGTGAAGACCAGCGCCGCTTCCTTGCCGTGCAACTGCGCCAGTTCGCGCTCGAGCGCGGCGTGCAGTGTGTTGGTGCCGGAGATGTTGCGCGTGCCGCCCGCGCCTGAGCCCTGGGCGCCGATGGCTGCCTGCATGGCCTCGACCACCGCGGGATGCTGGCCCATGGCGAGATAGTCGTTGCTGCACCAGACGGTGACGTCGCGCGGCGCCTCGCCCTCGCGGTGCAGGCGCGCGCGCGGAAAGGCGCCGACGATGCGTTCGAGTTCGGCGAAGACACGGTAGCGACCCTCGTCGCGCAGGTGTCCGAGATGGCCGTTGAAGAAGGCTTCGTAGTCCATGCGCTGGTGTCTCCCGCGCGACCACTCTAGGCGCAAGGAGATTTAACGGCAGGCACAAATTGGTCGCGGTGTGGCCAACAACTAAGAACGGTTCGCAGACTTCAGCGCACCAGCGGCACGACCAAGGCGAGGCTCATGAAGAGTGAAACCGACAGGAGAGGCAGGGCGCCCAGCCAGCGAGTCTGGCCGGGCAACGCCTCCCAGTAACGCAGCGTCGGTACGGCAGCCCACAGGGCGAACAGGAAGCCCAGCACCCAGAAGAAGAGGGCGAGGGGCATCGCGACGTTCGCCTGGTCGTCGGTGGCGGTCGCGATGCCCAGGCCCACGACAGCCGGCGGGATCGCGGCGGTGAACAGGGACACCGCCCAGATCGCCCGGCTGCGGATGCGCTGGCCGGTGCCGAACGGCGGGCCAACGCTCACGGTCAGCCCTTGAACAGGCCTTCCGACTTGAGGTCGGCCAGTGTGGCGTCGAACGACTGGCGTAGCCGGCCGAACAGGTCGCCGAGTTCGGTCTCGTTGATCACCAGCGGCGGGCAGATCGCGACCCTGTCACCCATGTTGCGGATGAACAGGCCGCGCGCCACGGCGTGGTTGTAGACGCGCAGGCCGGCGCCCACGGCGACGAGATCGAACGGCGCCTTGGTCTTCTTGTCGGCGACGATCTCCAGTGCACCCATCATTCCGACGCTCATCGCCTCGCCCACCAGCGGGTGGTCGGCGAACGACTGAACATGCTTCGTGAAGATCGGGCTCATGCGCTTGGCGTGACCGAACAGGTCGGTCTCGTCGTAGATCTTCTGCGCTTCCAGCGCGACCGCGGCGGCGACCGGATGGCCGGAATAGGTGAAGCCGTGGCCCCAGGTGCCGATCTTGTCGCTCTCGCTCATCAGCGCCTGGTAGACCTTCTCGTTCACCATCACGGCCGAGATCGGCAGGAACGACGCCGACAGCGCCTTGGCGCATGTCAGGATGTCCGGCTTGATGTTCATCGTCTGGCTGCCCCAGACGTTGCCGGTGCGTCCGAAGCCGCAGATCACCTCGTCGGCGACGAACAGCATGTCGTACTTCTTGCAGACCGCCTGGATCTTCTCGTAGTAGCCCTTGGGCGGGACGATGACGCCGCCGGCGCCCATCACCGGCTCGGCAATCATCGCGGCCACCTGGTCGGCGCCGCCTTCCTTGATGATGAGCGCCTCGAGTTCCTCGGCGCAGCGGGTTGCGAACTGCTCCTCGGTCTCGCCCTCGGCGCCGAAGCGGTAGAAGTGCGGGCAGGTCGTGTGGAGCACGCCCTGGATCGGCAGGTCGAACGAGCGATGGTTCGTGGGCAGGCCGGTGAGGCTCGCCGAGGCGACGGTGACGCCGTGATAGCCCTTGATGCGCGAGACGATCTTCTTCTTCTGCGGGCGGCCCAGCGCGTTGTTCATGTACCACACCATCTTCACGACGGTGTCGTTGGCCTCGGAGCCGGAATTGGCGAAGAACACCTTCGACATCTCGACCGGCGCCATCGACTTCAGCTTCTCCGCGAGGTTGATCGCGGGCTCGTGGGAGCGCTGGTTGAAGGCGTGGTAGAAGGGCAGCTGCTTCATCTGCTCGTAGGCGACGGTCGCCAGGCGCTCGTTGCTAAAGCCCAGGGCGGCCGACCAGAGGCCCGCCATGCCCTCGATGTATTCCTTGCCGTCGTCGTCCATCACGTAGACGCCGCGGCCGCGCACGATGGTCAGGGGACCGGTCGCCTCGTGCTTCTTGAAGTTGGTGTAGGGGTGCAGGTGGTGGGCAATGTCCCGCGACGCATTGGAATTGCCGCGGAAGCTGCGAGAAACGTCGTTCATGCCGGTACCCCTGGAACAGTGAGGGGCACACGATAACCCGCCTGAGCATGAAGTTCACTGTGCCTGACCATGCAAATTTTTTGTGCAATTGACGCGCTCCGGGCCCCGGTGCAACTTGAGTGAGATATGCGCGGACGCAGGGCCGGCGACCGGGGGCGCCCTTCTGTGTCAGCCAACGGGGACCATCGAGGGGGTAAATCCATGCACTTCAATCTGCGGCATTCAATGGCGCTGACGGCGCTCGCCTGCGTCAGCTTCGCCTTCACACCGGCGGCCGACGCCAAGACTTTCAAGTGGGCCAATTCGGGCGACGTCAGCTCGATGGATCCCTACGCCCGGCAGGAGACTTTCCTCCTGACCTTCAACTCGAACATCTACGAGCCGCTGATCCGCCGCGACAAGGATCTGAAGCTCGAGCCGGCGCTTGCCACGAAGTGGGGCCAGACCGATCCGCTGACCTGGTTCTTCGATATCCGTCCGGGCGTGAAGTTTCACGACGGCACGCCGCTCACCGCCGACGACATCGTGTTTTCGCTCAATCGCGCCAACGGTCCCGGCTCGAATATGGGCAGCAACTTCGTCTCGGTGAAGGAGATCAAGAAGGCCGGCGACATGCGCGTCGAGGTCACGACCAAGTATCCCGATCCGCTGCTGGCCGACAAATGGGCGGCGCTCGGCATGATGTCGAAGGCGTGGGCGGAGAAGAACAACGCCGTCAATTCCGCCGACATGACCAAGAACGAGGAGAACTTCGCGACCCGCAACGCGATGGGCACCGGTCCGTTCATGCTCAAGGAACGCAAGGCCGGCGAGAAGACGATCCTCGTCAACAATCCCAACTGGTGGGACAAGCCCGTTCACAACATCACCGAAGTGATCTTCACGCCGGTGTCGAACCCGGCGACCCGAATCGCGGCGCTCAAGGCGGGCGACATCGACATGACCTACGAGGTCCCGCCGGCCGATACCGAGTCGCTGAAGAAGGACGCCAACGTCAAGGTGCTGGAAGGCCCCGAGACCCGCGTCGTGTTCCTCGGGTTCGACCAGGAGCGGCCGGAACTGCTCGAGTCGAACGTCAAGGGCAAGAACCCCTTCAAGGACAAGAAGGTTCGCGAGGCCATCCATCGTTCGATCGACGTCGACGCGATCAAGCGCACCGTGATGCGCGGCCAGTCGTTCCCGACCAACCTGATGGTAGCGCCGGGCATCAACGGCTACATGAAGGACCTCGACAAGCGGCCGGCGCTGCTCAAGCCCGAAGAAGCCAAGAAGATGCTGGCCGACGCGGGCTATCCCAACGGGTTCGAAGTGGGCATGGATTGCCCCAACGACCGCTACGTCAACGACGAGAAGATCTGCCAGGCCGTGGTGGCGATGCTGGCCAAGATCGGCGTGAAGGTGAATCTGCGGGCGCAGACCCGCAACCTCTACTTCGCCAAGATCCTGCGCAAAGCCGACCTCAAGCCGGGCGAGACCAGCTTCTACATGCTGGGCTGGTCGCCGGCGCAGACCTACGACGTTCACAACGTCTTCGAGGCGCTGATCCAGACCCCGAATGGCGCCACCAAGAAGGGCCAGTTCAACGCCGGCGGCTATTCCAACCCGGCGCTCGACAAGCTGGCCGACTCCATGGAGCAGGAGACCGACAAGGCCAAGCGCGACGCCATGATCAAGGAAGCCACCAAGCTCTATGTCGACGACTTCGCCTACATCCCCCTGCATCAGCAGGCGGTCGTGTGGGCGGCGCGCAAGAACATCGACCTGGTCCAGCTCGCCGACAACAGCTTCCCGCTGCGCTTCGTGCAGGTGAAGTAGGCGACCTGACGATTTCGACGATCGGCCCCGACCGCACTTCACGTGCGGCCGGGGCCGGTTCGGTTTTGGCGCCTTTCCTGCTGGCGCGGCGCGCGGGCTCAACAAACATCCGATGCTTGCCTTCATCCTGAGACGACTTCTGCAATCGATCGCCGTGCTGCTGGCGGTGGGCGTGGTCGCGTTTTCGCTGTTCCGCTATGTCGGCGACCCGATCAACGCCATGGTCGGACAGGACACGACCATGGAGGAGCGCGCCGAGCTGCGCACCAAACTGGGCCTGAACGACCCGGCGCCGATCCAGTTCTTCAACTTCATTGCCAATGCCGTGCAGGGCAAGTTCGGGCTTTCCTACAGGACTTCGGAGCCGGTCGGGCGGCTGATCCTCGAGAGGCTGCCGGCCACGCTCGAACTTTCGTTTTGCGCCGCCGTCTTCGCGCTGTTCGTCGGGGTGCCAATGGGAGTCTACACCGGGCTCTATCCCAAGCACTGGTCGAGCAGGCTGTTCCAGGCGGTGTCGCTTATCGGCATCTCACTGCCGACCTTCCTGATCGGCATCCTTCTGATCCTTGTGTTCGCCGTCTGGCTGCGGCTGCTGCCGTCGTTCGGACGCGGCGAGACCGTGCAGATCGGTTGGTGGACCACCAATTTTCTGACGTGGTCGGGCCTCAAGGCGCTCATTCTGCCCTCGATCACGCTCGGCCTGTTCCAGCTCACCCTGCTGATGCGCCTGGTGCGATCGGAGATGCTGGAAGTGATGCGCGCCGACTATATCAAGTTCGCGCGGGCGCGGGGTCTCACCAACCGCGCCATCAATTTCGGCCATGCGCTCAAGAACACGCTGGTGCCGGTCATCACCGTCACCGGCCTGCAACTCGGCGCCCTGATCGCCTTCGCCATCGTCACCGAGACGGTGTTCGCGTGGCCTGGCGTCGGCCAGCTGTTCATCCAGTCGGTACAGTTCTCCGACATTCCCGTGATGGCGGCCTATCTGATGCTGATCGGGCTGCTGTTCGTGCTGATCAACCTCACGGTCGATCTTCTTTATTTCGTCGTCGATCCGCGCCTGCGCAGCCAGGGCGGCACGGCACGCGTTGCAGGGCACTGACATGACGGCAGGGTCGGGAAACTCCGGGTGGCTGCATCGCGCGGCCGACAGCGACATCTGGTGGAGCTTCAAGTCCTCGCCGATGACCGTTGCCGCCGCCATCGGCACCGTCCTGATCGTGGCCGTGGCCTTTCTGTCGCCGGTGCTGGCGCCGCACACGCCATTCGATCCGGCGACGCTCAGCCTCTCCGACGGTCTCAAGCCCCCGGTGTTGCTGTCGGCCGACGGCGACTGGGCATTCCCCCTGGGTACCGACGATCAGGGGCGCGATATCCTCTCGTCGATCATGTACGGCACCCGGCTGTCCCTGGTCGTCGGGTTTGCCTCGGTCGCCGTCGCCATGACGCTCGGCATCACGCTCGGCCTGCTGAGCGGCTATCTCGGCGGCGCGGTCGATGCCCTGATCATGCGCATCGCCGACGTGCAGCTGACGTTTCCGGCCATCCTGGTGGCGCTGCTGATCGACGGTATCGTGCGCGGCATCATCTCGGTGAAGCGGCACGACGAGATCGCGATCTATGTCATCGTCGGCGCCATCGGTCTCTCGTTCTGGGTGCAGTACGCCCGCACCGTGCGCGGCTCGGTGATGGTCGAGAAGAACAAGGAATACGTCCAGGCGGCGCGGGTGATCGGCCTGTCGCCGATTCTCATCATGGTCCGCCACGTGTTGCCCAATGTCACCGGGCCGGTGCTGGTCATCGCCACGATCAATCTGGGGCTCGCCATCATCACCGAGGCGACGCTGTCGTTCCTCGGCGTCGGCCTGCCGTCGACCGAGCCGTCGCTCGGCACGCTGATTCGCCTCGGTAACGAGGTGCTGCAATCCGGCGACTGGTGGATTACCGTGTTTCCCGGCGTCACGCTCGCGGCACTCGTTCTGGCGGTGAACCTGCTCGGCGACTGGCTGCGCGACGCGCTCAATCCGAAGCTTCGATAGGGCACGCCCGATGGCCGCCGCATCGAACAACCAGCCTCTTCTCGAAGTCCGCAATCTCCGCGTCGAGTTCCCGACACGCCGGGGCACCCTGCTCGCGGTCGACGACGTCTCGTTCGACATCGCGCCGGGCGAGGTGCTGGGCGTGGTGGGCGAATCGGGCGCCGGCAAGTCGCTGACCGGCAACGCCATCATCGGCCTGCTCGAACCACCGGGCCGTGTTGCCGGCGGTGAAATCCGCCTTGAGGGCCGACGGATCGACAATCTGCCCTACGAGGAGATGCGCAAGGTGCGCGGCGCCCGTATCGGCGCCATCTTCCAGGACCCGCTGACCAGCCTCAATCCGCTCTATTCGGTGGGCCATCAGCTCGTCGAGACGATCCAGACCCATCTTCCGCTGTCTTCGTCCGAGGCACGGACCCGGGCGATCGAGCTGCTGAAGGAAGTCGGCATCCCCGGCGCCGAGATGCGCATCGACCACTATCCGCACCAGTTCTCCGGCGGCATGCGCCAGCGGGTGGTGATCGCGCTGGCGCTGTGCGCGGGCCCGCGCCTGATCGTGGCCGACGAGCCGACGACGGCGCTCGACGTGTCGATCCAGGCCCAGATCATCGCCCTGCTGAAGCGGCTCTGCCGCGAACACGGCACGGCGGTGATGCTGGTGACGCACGACATGGGTGTGATCGCCGAAACCGCCGACCGGGTGGCCGTGATGTACGCCGGCCGCATCGCCGAGATCGGGCCGGTGCGGGATGTCGTGAAGCACGCCAGGCATCCCTATACCGGGGGCCTGATGGGCTCTATCCCGAGCCTCGGCGTTCGCACCGAGCGTCTGACCCAGATCGACGGCGCCATGCCGCGGCTGACCGAAATTCCCCAGGGCTGTGCCTTCAACCCGCGCTGCACCGCGCGCGGCAGGCGATGCCTCGTCGAGAGGCCCGATCTCATGGCGGCGGGTACGACGCGCGCCGCGTGCTGGCTGCACGATCGCGGCGGCGTCGGGCCGGCCCTTGGCAAGGAGACGGTCGATGCCTGACGGCAGCGGCAGCCAGTTCGTCCGGATCACGGGCCTGAAGCGCCACTTCGACGTCTCGGCGCCGTGGCTCGTGCGCACCATCGAGCGCCGGCCGCGCCAGGTCGTGCAGGCGGTCGACGGCATCGACATCGAGATCGCCAAGGGCGAGACCTTCTCCCTGGTGGGCGAGTCGGGCTGCGGAAAGTCGACGGTGGCGCGCCTCGTCGTGGGCCTCTATCCGCCGTCGGCCGGTCGCATCGAAATCGACGGCAACGACATGGCCGGCCGTCACAGCCGGGCCGACATGGCTGCGTTGCGCCGGCGCATGCAGATGATCTTCCAGGATCCGTATGCCAGCCTCAATCCGCGCTGGCGCGTGTTCGACATCATCGCCGAGCCGATCCGCGCCTTCGGCCTGTCCACCGGCAAGGCCGACCTCGAGGCGCGCGTCGCCGCACTCCTGCGGCAGGTGAAGCTGAACCCCGCCGACGGCCGCAAGTATCCGCACGAATTCTCTGGCGGCCAGCGCCAGCGCATTTCGATCGCGCGCGCGCTCGCCAGCGAGCCAGAATTCCTGGTGTGCGACGAGCCGACCTCGGCGCTCGACGTCTCGGTGCAGGCGCAGATCCTGAACCTGATGGTCGACCTGCAGCGGCGCCTGCAGCTGACCTACCTGTTCATCAGCCACAATCTCGCGGTCGTCTATCACATCTCCACGAGGGTGGGCGTGATGTACCTCGGCCGCCTGGTCGAAGTGGCCCCGACCGACACGCTGTTCCGGCGGCCCAAGCACCCCTACACGCGGATGCTGCTCGACACGATCCCCGACCTCGAGATGACGGGCCGCCAGCGCAGCCCGGTCGGCGGCGAGGTGCCCAGCCCGATCAATCCGCCGTCAGGCTGCTCCTTCCATCCGCGCTGTCCGTTCGCCAACTACCGCTGCAAGAGCGAACGGCCCAAGGCGCTGCCGATCGAGGGCGGCACCGTGGCCTGCCACGCAATCGAGGAAGGCCGGCTGCCGATCGAGGACCGGACTTACGACGTGAATAGTTGACGGAGCGGAGAATTTAGACAAACGCTCTCGGGGCTTGGAGATATCTATGGTTAAGCCTGTCGAGCACTACGTCTACGTCAATGAAGACATGATCAAGAGATATGTCGATCAGATTCCGAAAGAAAGACGAACAAAGGCGACGCGAACTACCCGGAAGCTAAAGCTTTCTGCGTTGGGGCAAAGCTATGAAGAAGCCAAAGAAGAAATCTCGCCAGAGCAAACACTAGCTGATCAAATAGCGGCAGTGCGCCAAGAGTTAGTTAGGCGAAATGCCCTTTCATTTGAGCGACCCATCCGTGCACCCCGTCACCTAATTGATAAGGATGACCCCACGAAAGCGAGGCTGTATCCGATTCCAGAATTCGTTGAAGAGACTTTCGTTGCGCGTCGTATCGATATTCCCGTCACAGGGTCGGGTCCCGTTTCGAAACTTCGGCAAATTACCGTTTGGATATCGAGGCCTGATCCAAAAGATCTGAATCCTCGGTTGGCTGCTCACTCATGGGATTGGACTGGGACATACCTCATCTTGCTTGAGACCGTTTGGGACTCGACAGCCGGCGCTCCGGCCACTTGGCTGTCGGGATGCTCGGCACTCCAGGCGGTTGCAAATATTGCGGCGAATAACACTATCGATGTGCCGAATTTCAAAGAACCTCTAGGCCGCAAATCGACAGATGATCCCATTGAGAAGATGATTCAGCTCGGGGGAGTTAGGTATGAGGAGCGGCGGCTGAAATCGCTGTACCGAATTCGGTATGTATCGGACGAACAGGTGACGCCATATCGAGGTGGCATGCGGCGTGTAAACGATCTGTTGGCATATCCGCTGTTTATTGTTGAAGCGGCCCAATAATTTGGAGGAAACGGTCTGGGAGTGGGCCCGTAGCAGCTGTTAGCGCCTACTGCTAAGTTCGGGAAATCTTCCCGCACGAGCCATGATGTGCGCGGGCGCATGTGGAGCACCCTTGATCTGTGGCGGGGCTCGCTTACGATCCGGACCAACAATTTCAATGGAGACTCAAGGATGCCGGTCATCAACCGCATTGCCTCGTTCCACAAGGACATGACCGCGTGGCGTCATGACATTCACAGCCACCCGGAAACGGCCTTCGAGGAGGTGCGGACGGCCGATGTCGTCGCCGCGAAACTCGAGAGCTTCGGCCTCGAGGTCCATCGTGGGCTGGCCAAGACCGGCGTCGTGGGCGTGCTGCGCTCGGGCACGTCCAGGCGCGCGATCGGCCTGCGCGCCGACATGGACGCGCTCGACGTCCACGAGACCAATGAGTTCGATCACAAGTCGACGATCCCCGGCAAGATGCACGCCTGCGGCCATGACGGCCACACGGTCATGCTGCTGGGCGCCGCCAAGTACCTCGCCGAGACGAAGAATTTCGACGGCACGGTCTATTTCATCTTCCAGCCGGCCGAGGAGAACGAGGGCGGCGGTCGCGTGATGGTGGAAGAGGGGCTGTTCGAGAAGTTTCCGGTCGAGGGCGTGTACGGCATGCACAACATCCCGGGCATCCCGGTCGGCAAGTTCGCCGTCCGTCCCGGTCCGATGATGGCCGCCTACGACATCTTCGAAGTGGTGCTGAAGGGCGTCGGCGGACATGGCGCCATGCCCCAGCACACGATCGATCCGGTCGTGGTGGGCGCGCACATCGTGACGGCGCTGCAGTCGATCGTGGCACGCAACGTCGACCCGATGGACACCGCCGTCGTTTCGACGACGCAGATCCATGCCGGCGACGCGTGGAACGTCATCCCGCAGGAATGCGTGCTGCGCGGCACGGTCCGCACCTTCAAGAAGCCGGTGCAGGACCTGATCGAGAAGAACATCGAGAAGATCGCGCGCAACGTTGCCGCGGGCTTCGGCGCCGAGGTCGTGAAGTGGCGCTACGAGAAGCGCTATCCCGCGACCGTGAACAGCGTGCAGGAGACCGAGTACGCCGCCCAGGCGGCGGCCTCGCTGGTCGGACTGGAGAACGTCAACCGCAACCCGACGCCGGCCATGGGCTCCGAGGACTTCGCCTGGATGCTGCTCAAGAAGCCCGGCTGCTACATCTGGGTCGGCAACGGCGACGGCGCCGGAAGCTGCATGGTCCACAACCCGGGCTACGACTTCAACGACGAGATCCTGCCGCTCGGCGCGTCCTATTGGGCGACCCTGGTCGAGCAGCAGCTCGCCCGCGAGGCCATGCCGCAGGCGGCGGAGTAAGCCAAGCTCTCCAGCCTGCGACGCGGTCGTGTCAGGTCTGCACCCCTACGCCAACGCCCGCATCGGGCTTGCGACGATGCACGAGAAGGAGCGGGCGCTCGGGCCCGCCTTCCGGCGCGTGCTCGGCGCGGAAATCGTTGCCGTGCCGGAACTGGACACCGACACGCTCGGCACCTTCTCGGGCGAGGTGCCTCGGCCGGACGTGCTGGTCGAGACCTCGCTGCTCAAGGCCGAACTGGCCTTCCGGACGATGGACGTCAACTGCGCGGTCGCGAGCGAGGGCAGTTACGGCCCGATCGACCGGGTGCCGCTGATCTCGTGCGGCGTCGAGATCCTGGCCTTCGTCGACCGCAAGCGCGGCCTGCGGCTGGTCGACACCTTTCCGACACGTCATTCGAGCTGGCGGCTGTCGCGCTTCCGCGCGGGTGACCCGGCCCGCCTCATCGTGTTGCGCGCCATGGGCTTCCCGCGCTACGGCGTGTTCGTCGCCTGCAGCAGCGACATGGACCATCCGGTGAAGGGGCTCGCCACCGAGGAGCAGGTGATCGCCACCATGGACCGCGAAGCCGAACGCTCGACCGAGGGGCTGGCGGTCCTCTATTCGGACATGCGTGCGCACCGCAATCCGACCCGCATGAAGGTGCTGCGCGCGGCCGGCTGGCAGCTCGCCAAGCGCCTGCAGTGCCTTTGCCCGAAATGCCAGGCTCCGGGCTTTGGCCGCATCGAAGGGCGCCGCGGCCTGCCGTGCGAGGCCTGTGGCGATCCCACCCACTGGCTGCATTTCGAGATCGACGGCTGCTCCGTCTGCGGCCATGTCGAGACCCACCCGCGCAAGGACGGCCGCAAGACCGCCCCGAAGCTTTCGTGCGGAAGCTGTCGCACAGCGTAGCAATGGAGCGCGCCACTCGAGTGGCGCTCAAACTCTTTGTTGGAAAGTCATGAGCGCCACTGGAGTGGCGCGCTCCAATAAAAGCTAGACCACCAGGTCCGTCGCGAGATGGAACAGGCAGTCGCCGCGTTCGCAGCGGGCGGGGACGCGCTTGCAGAGGACGAGGCCGGCGCGCTTGAACGTCACGACCTCCGGTTCGCGCCACGGGGTGTGGTGGAAGTGGATGCGGCCGGCTGGCTGGCCGTCCTTCACCTCGTCGCCCAGCTCGACCAGCGGCTCGAACAGGCCGCCGTCTGTCGCATAGACGTAGTAGTCGTCGCCGCCGATCTCGGTGAAGCGCGTTGTCGTGGGCGCGGGCACCGGTCCTTGCAGCAGGCCGACATGCGCGAGCACGCGGCGCATCCCGTCCTCGGCGACCTTGAGCGAACCGGGCGTCACGAGTCCGCCGCCGCCGAGTTCGGTTCCCATGCCGACGACGCCCTGGCGGTACGAGGCCGAGGTAAAGGTGCGTCCACCGCCCTGTGGCGCCGCCGAGATGTAGCTCACCGGCGCGCCGAAGGCCTTGAGCAGGCCCATGACCTTTTCCATGCGCGCGGCGTCCTGGTGGCGCGGCGCGAGCGCGCTTGGAATGTAAGTCAGCGAGCTGCCGCCGGAATGGAAGTCGAAGGCATAGTCGAAGCCCGGCAGCAGCGCATGCTCGATCCAGTAGGCGATCTGCTGCGTGATGGTTCCCTCGGCGTCGCCGGGGAAGGAGCGGTTGAGGTTGCCCTCGTCGATCGGCGAAGTGCGGCGGCCTTCGAGGGCGGCCGGGAAGTTGGCCGAGGGCAGGATCACCAGCCGGCCCTTGATATCCCTGGGCTCGATCGCGCGGATCAGGTTGCCCAGCCCGATCTGGCCCTCCCATTCGTCGCCGTGGTTGCCGGCCTGCATCAGCACGTTCGGCCCGTCGCCGTTCTTGATGCGCACGATGGGGATCGGGATCCAGCCATAGGCCGAGCGGTGCACCGAGTGCGGCACGCGCACGAAGCCGGTGGCCTTGCCCTCCGCGTTGAGGTCGATGTCCGGCGTGAGGCGGCTCATCGCGGTGAATTCGGTGGACTTGAGCGTTGCATCGGTCATGTCAGCGTCTCTCGCTACGGGGATCGAGGGCATCCTGCAGTCCGTCGCCCAGGAAGTTGAAGGCGATCACGGTCAGGAAGATCAGAAGGCCGGGCCACAGCGCCAGCACGGGCGCTTCCTGAAGAAGCTCCTGCGCGCCGGTCAGCATGTTGCCCCAGCTCGCGGCCGGCGGCTGGATGCCGAGGCCGAGGAACGACAGCGTCGATTCGAACAGGATCAGCGTGCCGACCGACATGGTCGTGGCGACGACCAGCGTGCCGGCCGTGTTCGGCAGGATGTGCCGGAACATGATGCGGCCGGGCTGGGTGCCCAGCGCCACGGCGGCGCGCGTGAAGTCGCGGGCCTTCAGGGACAACGTCTCGGCCCGCACCAGTCGCGCGACGGTGGTCCAGCCGGTCAGGGCCACGATCACCACGATGCGGTAGAGCGAGAACATCTCCGACTGCGCGATCTCGGCCGGAATGCCGAGCTTCCGCGGGTCGACCGCCGCCAGCACGATCAGCAGCGGCAGCAGCGGCAGCGAGATCACGCCGTCGGTGAGACGCATCAGGAAGGCGTCGAGCCGTCCGCCGAGATAGCCGGCGACGACGCCGATCGTGGCACCGAGGATCGCCGAGAGCAGCGCTCCCGAGATGCCGACCAGCAGCGAGACGCGGCCACCGTCGAGCAGGCGCTGGAAGAGATCGCGGCCGAGATCGTCGGTGCCCAGCCAGTGCTGCGCGGACGGCCCCTCGAAGCGGCGGAAGAGATCGGTCTGGCTGGGATCCACGCCGCGCAGTTCGGCGATCAGCGGGGCTGCGAGAGCCAGCAGCAGCATGACCGACAGGAAGGCCAGCGAGGCCCAGGCGAGCCGGTGGCGCAGCAGGCGCCGCCACGCCGCGGGACGGGCAGCCGCCGCCGTCATGGCGCTGCGTCCGCCAGCGAGACACGCGGGTCGACCCAGGCATAGGCCAGGTCGGCCATCAGGTTGCCGGCGATGGTGGCGGCCGTGGCCACCAGCAGGCCGACGAGGGCGAGGTTGTAGTCGTTCTCGAGGATGGCCTGGTAGATCGCCTTGCCCATGCCGGGCCAGGCGAACATCGTTTCGGTGATCAGCGCGCCGGAGACCAGGCCGCCGAAGGAGAGGGCGAGGATCGTCAGGACCGGCGACAGCGCGTTGGCGAAGGCATGGCGCCACAGGACGAGGCGCTCGGGGGCGCCCTTGGCGCGGGCCGTGCGCACATAGTCCTGCCGCAGCGCCTCGATCATCGCGCCGCGCATGAAGCGGGTGTAGCCGCCGAGCTGGACGAGGGTGAGGGTGAGGACCGGCAGCGCCAGATGGCGGAGCTGCTCGGTCAGCACCAATGCCCAGGGCATGCCGGGGCGGATATCCGCCATGCCGCCGGCCGGCAGCCAGCCGAGCTTCACGGCGAACAGGGTAATCAGGAGCAGCGCCAGCCAGAAAGGCGGGGCCGAGATGCCGCCGAAGCACAGGAGGTTGATCAGATAGTCGGCGCGGCTGCGCGGATGGGCGGCGGCCCACATGCCGAGCGGCAGGGCGATCGCGACCGAGATCACGAAGGCGAGGCCGGCCAGCAGAAGGGTGTTCAGGAGACGAGGCCACAGCACGGTCAGGACCGGCTGGCCGAAGGAGCGCGAGTAGCCGAAATTGCCCTGCAGGGCCTGCAGCAGCCAGGCGAGGTATCGCTCGAATAGTGGCTTGTCGAGACCGTAGGCGGCGCGCAGGCGGGCGGCGTCGGCGCTGGTCATGGTCGGATCGCCCGAGATCATCATGTCGATCGGATCGCCCGGCATCAGGCCGATCAACAGGTAGACGACCAGGCTCATCAGCAGCAGGGTCACGACGGTCTGGACGGCGCGCGCGGCGAAATAGCGGCTCATGCCCTCATCCCGGCGATCGTGCCGTCATCTAGTTTTCCCAGCGCCATTGCTCGACCCACAGGGTCGAGCTGTTGAGCGTGCCGGTCGGCGTCACTCCCTTGAGCGGCTTGGGGATCACGAAAGGATCGACGCGGAAGAACAGCGGCAGGGACGGCAGGTCGTCGGCCGCCAGCTTCTGGATCTCGGCGAACAGGGCACGCCGCTTGACGACGTCAAGTTCACGCTCGGCCGCGTCCAATACTTTGTCCATCTCGGGATTGGCGTAACCCGGGTAGTTCTGGCCGCTCCAGCCATTGTCTGCCGAGGGTATTTCCTTGGAGTGCAGCGAGGAGCGCGGCACGCCTTCCGGCCGCTGCACCCAGGCATACATGCCGAGCCCGCTGTAGGTCCGCTTGCCCATCGCATCGAAGAAGATGCGGGGTGTCTCGGCCTTGAGGCGGACTTCGATGCCGACCTGGCGGAGCTGGCTCTGGATCACCTGCGCCACAAGCTCGCGCACGCGGTTGCCGGCGGTGGTGCCCAGCTCGATCGACAGTTTCTCGCCGGCTGCATTGTGGCGGACGTTGTTGCGGAGGGTCGAGAAGCCCGCCTCGTCGAGCAGCTTGCGGGCCGCCGCCGGATCGTAGCCGTATTGCCGGGCGGCCGGGCTGAACATCGGATCGAGTTCGCTGATGCCGCCATGGGCGATCGGCTGCTTGCCCTCGAACAGCTTCTCCGAGATGGCCTTGCGGTCGATGGCCAGCAACATGGCCTGCCGCACGCGCCGGTCGGCCAGCAGCTTGTTGTCCAGGTTGACGTCGATATGCTCCCAGATCAGCGCCGGCTTGTAGACGACATTGTACTTGTCCTTGTGGCGCTTCTCAAAGGCGATGGCCTGGTCGAGCGACAGGCCGAGTTCGCCAAGCACATAGTCGACGCTGCCGGACAGAAGATTGGCCTCGAGCGCCGCCGTGTTCTCGATGATGCGGACAGTGATGCGCTTGAAGGAGGGCTTCTGGCCGGTCCAGGTTGGGTTCGGCTCCAGCACCACGCGGCTGCCGGGAACGATCTCGGTCAGGCGGTAGGGACCGAAAGCGAGACCGGGATTGGTCGACTGCGTGTCGTAGGCAGTCCTGTTGCGATACTCGGCCGGGTTGGCGTCGAAGATGGGCTTTTCGATATGGGCCGGCAAGAGCTGAAGGCCGATGCTGTTGTAGTCGAAGGTGACGCGGTCGATCGTCATTGTGAAGCGACGGTCGTCCTTCACGTCGAGCTTGATGATTCGCTTGTAACCTTCTGAGGACGCGACGCCGGACAGCGGATGCTTGCCCACCTCGAGCGTGAAGGCCACGTCCTTCGCGGATACCGGCGTGCCGTCGCCCCAGCGCATGTCCCGCAGCTCGACGTCGATTTCCATGCCTTTCTTGCCACCGGCAAGATCGACCACCCTAGCCTTGCCGTTCTCGATGGTAGGCAGTTCGGTGCAGACGAGGCACACCAGCTTCCAGTCCGCGTCGTAGGCGGTGACCGGCCGTGCCGTCATGTTGGCGATCAGCGACTTGGCCAGCATGGAGCTGATGATCGGGTTCCAGGTCCCCGGCATCTGCGTCATGGCCACGACGAGTTCGTCCTTGGCCTGGGCCTTCACGGCGGCAGGAGAGGCGAGTGCGCCGAGCGCCAGGATCAGAGAGAAAATGCGGCGGATCATGTCCGCCGCACCGTAGCAAAGAGCTGGCTAGCGGCCCAGCGGGCGCGGCGCCGGCGGACGGCCGCCGTGGCTCGCCGACCACTTCTCCGGCGCCTCGAGGAAGGCGCGTGTCTCGACGAGGCCCTTTTCGTCGAAATACTTGTGCTTTTCGGCCGCTTCCAGCGCGTCCCACCAGGTGGCGAGCGCGTGCAGCCTCACGCCGGCCGCAGCCAGCATCTCGATGCTCTGGGGGAAGATGCCGTAGTGGAAGACCACGAAGCAGTCCGTGACCTTGGCCTCGGCCTTCTTAAGCGCCTCGATGAAGACCAGCTTGCTGCCGCCGTCGGTCGCGAGATCCTCGACCAGAAGGACGCGCTTGCCGGGTTTCAGCTCGCCCTCGATCTGGGCCATGCGGCCGAAGCCCTTGGGCTGCTTGCGAACGTAGATCATCGGCTTCTTGGCCAGCGCCGCCAGGAAGGCGGCGAACGGGATGCCTGCGGTCTCGCCACCGGCCACCACGTCGATCTTGCTCCAGCCGATGGTCTTTTCGATCATCTTGTGGGCGTGGGCCATGATCTTGGCGCGCGCTTCCGGGAACGAGATGATCTTCCGGCAGTCGATATAGACCGGGCTCGCCCGCCCGGAGGTGAAGATGTACGGGTTGTCCGGCCGGCAGTGGATCGCCTCGATCTCCAGCAGGTGACGGGCAGTGTCCCGCGCTTCCGGGGTACCGCTGCCACGATCCGGATTCGCGTTTCCGTTCAGCTTCTTGGCAGCCTTCCCTGAAGTGGCAGGGCCAGTCGATTTCGCCTTCTTCTTCGTCGCCATGCTGCTTTTTCCCCCACGCCGCTTGCGACAAAATGACGGGCGTGTGTTTAGCGTTCGTACAAAGGACCGGCAAGGGCGTGGCGTCGAATCACGCGTGCAAGGCCAGAAAATTTAGTCGGTTTCGAGTGAGGACTTTTGTTTGGTCGCCGCCACAGGGAGGTGCCAGCCCCGATAGATCGACATCAGCCGCAGGAACAGACAGATTCCGGCCCCTGCGGCAGCCGTCGGCAGGGCGGGAAGACCGAGCCAGAAACCGATCGAGACTGCCCCGGCGCCGGCCAGGGCGGCCACGGCGTAGAGTTCCGAACGCAGGACGGTCGGTACCTGGAGGGTGAGGAGGTCACGGGCCACGCCGCCACCGATGCAGGTGACCATCCCCAGCAGGGCAGCCATCAGCGGACTGAGACCATAGGCCAGGGCCTTCTGCGTGCCGGTGACGGCGAACAGGCAGAGGCCGGCAGCGTCGAACAGCAGGACCGGCGTTCGCACCCGGTCGATCAGGTGCGAGGCGAAGAAGCCCGTCAGCCCGGCCGCGACGGTCACGGCGAGGTAGCGCCAGTTGTCGAAGGCGGCGGGCGGAACGGCACCGATCATCAGGTCGCGGAAGATGCCGCCGGCCACCCCGGCCACCCAGGCGACGACCAGCACGCCGAACAGGTCCAGACGCTTGTGGACGCCCCGTGTCGCGCCACTGATGGCGAAGACGAAGGTCGCGGCGAGATCCATTGCGTCGAAAAGCATGGCTGGGACATTACAGCGATTGCCCGCCGCCGCCGAGATGGCAGAGTGCGGTCATGGAAACCGCATGAGCGAGACGTCTGGCTACCTTCGCGGCTTCCGCCGCTTCGTCCATGCGCGCACCCGCCTGCTGGTCGCCCTCGCGGCCGGCTTCGCCCTGTTCCTGTTGCTGCCCAAGGACATGCGCATCGAGACGAGGTGGCTGCTGGCCTGGGACCTGGCGGCGTTCCTCTACATCGTGACCACGCTGCGCATGATCGCCAAATCGACGGTCGAAACCTGCTATGCGCGGGCAGCCTATTACGACGAGGGCGACTGGATCATCCTGGTGGTCGTGATCGTGAGCGCCGGCGCAAGCTTCGCCACGATCTTCTCCGAGCTCGCGATGCTCAAGACGCCGCACGGCTCGCTTTTCCATGCCTTGGCCATTTCGGGTGCAACCGTGGCCCTGTCCTGGACGTTCACGCACCTCGTGTTCACCCTGCACTACGCCAACGTGTACTATCGACCCGACGACGACGGCCCGGGTGGCTTGGAGTTTCCCGGCGACCGGCCGCCGGATTACCGGGATTTCCTCTATTATTCGTTCGTGATCGGGTGTGCGTCGCAGACCGGCGACGTCGGCACCGTGTCGCCGGCCATGCGCCGGGTCACGCTCGTCCACGGCATCGTGTCCTTCACCTTCAACACGGCTATCCTGGCCCTTACCATCAACGTCGGAGCGAGCCTCGTGTCATGAGCAGCAAGCGTTCGGATATCGCGACCGGCAAGGACGTCCTGGCTTTCGTCCTCTTCGTTGGCCTTTGCCTCGGAATCGGGGGCTTGGGCGGCGCCGTGACGGCGGAGAGCGTCACCACCTGGTACACCACGCTCACCAAACCGTCCTTCAACCCACCCAACTGGATTTTCGGTCCGGTGTGGACGGCGCTTTACATCCTGATGGGCGTCGCGGCCTGGCGGGTGTGGCGAGCAGCCGATCGCGATACCGCGCGCGGCCCCTTGGCGGTGTTCGCCCTGCAACTGGCCGTCAACCTGGGCTGGAGCGTCGCGTTCTTCGGCCTGCGCAATCCGGGCCTGGCCGTGGTCGTGATCCTGCTGCTCGACCTGCTCGTGCTGGCGACGGCGCTGATGTTCCGCCGCATCGACCGGCTGGCCGCCTGGCTGCTCGTGCCTTATCTCGCCTGGATTTCCTTCGCGACCCTGCTGAACATTACCATCTGGCGGATCAACTAGCGGCGGGAGACGCCGGTCACTCCGGTGTACCGACCTTCCACACCGGGAAGGGGTCGGGGAACCGCGCCCACAAAGCGGGGCCCATCGCCATCTCGGCATCGGTGAGGAGGCAGGCGTCGAGGCGGCCGGTCAGCTCCTTCCTGTCCATACCCTTCGTGCCGATGAAGACGATCTCCTGCCGGCGGTCGCCATAGGGGCTCTTGAAGGAGTTGCGGATCGTGGCGCGCCAGGTCGAATCCTGCGGCCAATCCTCACGCTTGACCGCCGCCCACCAGGCACCGGCGGCCTCGTGGCGCAACATGCCGCCGGCCTGTGAAACCGACCCGGCGAGGTTCATCCGGGAGGCCAGCCAGAAGAAGCCCTTGGACCTGATCACGCCATCCCAGCGGCCGTTCAGCAGCGCGTAGAGGCGCATCGGGTTGAACGGACGCCGCGCCTTGTACACGAAGCTCCAGAACCCGTAGGTCTCGCTCTCGGGTGTGTGGATGCCCTGCAGCTCCTTCATCCAGCCGGGCGCCTGGCTCGCCTTCTCGTAACTGAACAGGCCGGTATCGAGAATGGCGTCGGGAGGCACGCGGCCGTGCTCGCTGGTGACGATGCGGGCGGTGGCATTCAGGCGCCGCAGCATGTTCGTCAGAAAGCCCAGCTCGTCGGCGGTCACGAGATCGGCCTTGTTGACCACGATCACGTCGGCGAATTCGACCTGCTCGACCAGCAGATCGACGACGGTCCTGGTGTCCTCCGGCTGGGCGGTTTGCCCGCGCTGCTGCAGGAAATCGGCAGAGCTGTAGTCCTCGAGAAAGGCCTTGGCGTCGACCACTGTCGCCATCGTGTCGAGCCGCGCTACCTTGGAAAGGCTGTCGCCGCCTTCGTCCTCGAACTCGAAGGTGGCGGCGACCGGCATCGGCTCGGAGATACCGGTCGATTCGATCAGCAGGTAGTCGAAGCGCCCCTCGGCGGCCAGCCGCTTCACTTCGAGCAGGAGATCCTCCCGCAGGGTGCAGCAGATGCACCCGTTGGACATCTCGACGAGCTTCTCCTCGCTTCGGCTGAGTTCGGCGCCGCCCTGCCGGATGAGAGCGGCGTCGATGTTGATCTCGCTCATGTCGTTGACGATCACCGCGACCTTCCGGCCCTCGCGATTGTTCAGGACGTGGTTGAGCAGCGTCGTCTTGCCGGCCCCGAGATATCCAGACAGCACGGTCACCGGTAACCTAGTCATCGCAAGTCTCCGCATCGAGGCACAGGAAGAGGCGCGTCAGCCCGTGGCGCGCGACGGGCGGCGAGCGATGGACGATCGCGTCGTTCCCGGCCTGGACGACGCCCTTGAACAGGCCGACGGAAAAGCGCGGCAACTCGTTCAGCGGGCCGCGATACCGTCGCTGGCCGCGCAGGGCTGCGTCGGCGCGCTCGGGCGGCAGCCACTGGGTTCCGGGGCCTCGGTAGGTCGCATTGAGGCGGAGGCCGACATAGTCGCGATGAAAGCGCCAGCAGGCATCGTGATCGATGGCTTCGAGGCGGACGTTGACCGCTTCGCAGCGTGCGATCTGGGCGAAGCAGTCGACCAGCATGGCGATGTCGCCGATCAGCCAGTCGCGCTGCGGAGACGGGGGCAGCGCTACCCCGTCGGCCAGCCGCTGCAGCGGCGCCGTCGCGCCCCCCGGAGCGGTGACGAAGTGGCCCTCGGGCAGTTGAGAGGCGGGGAGGCCGTCGAGCCATTCCGACTGTCCTTCGGGCGCGGATCGGCGCCAGATCGCCAAGGTCTGCGCGCCCGTGGCGATTTGCGCGAGACAGCCCGCGGACGACGCCACGATGACGGGCCCGGATGGATGGGCAGCCTCCTGTCTCAGGGCTACGGCCGAATACCTCACGCTGGCGTCTCCGGGTAAATGCAACAGTATAACGTATCATGTTTATACTGAATCTGGAGGCGCTGGCAAAGAGCCTGGATCAGTCGTGGGTTTCGTGGCTCGGCGCGCTGTCGTGGCGGCTGATGTCGTTTCCGTCGTCGCGCTTAAGTTCCATGAAGACCACCGACGACAGCACCGTCATGACCCCGAGGATGAGGAAGGCCTGCTGCACGCCGTAGATCATCGTGGCCGCATGCGTGTGAAGCCCGGTCGGCACGAACAGGGCGGCGATCAGGGAGGCGCCGGCCACGCCGAAGCTGATGGCGAGCTGCTGGCCGGTGGCGGCAATGGTGCTGGCGCCGCTGGTCTGCGGGCCCGAGACGTCGGCGTAAACCAGCGTGTTCATGCTGGTGTATTGCATCGACGTGAAGAAGCCGAGCACGAAGGCCTGCAGGACGATGCGCCAGATAGGCGTCTCCGCGCCCACCGTGGCGAACGACATGATGAGCAGGCCGACCACGATCGTGTTGAACACCAGCACGTTGCGATAACCGAGGCGCGCCAGGATCGCGGGCATGAACGTCTTGAGGCCGATCGAGGCGATGGCCTGCGGCAGCACCAGAAGGCCCGACTGGATCGGTGAGAAGCCGAGGCCGACCTGGTAAAGCAGCGGAAACAGGAAGGGAATGCCGCCCAGCCCGAGCCGCGTGAAGAACCCGCCGTTCACGGCCGCGCGGAAGGTCCTGATCCTGAACAGCGCGAGATCGAGCAGCGGGAACGCCGTCAGCGAGGCCCGGATACCGTAGCCCGCGAGCAACAGGGCGGCCACGGCGAGCAGACCGAGGATCTCGCCGCGCGACAGCGAATTGTCGCCGAAGACTTCCAGCACGTAGGACAGTAGGGCGATGCCGCCGCCGAACAGGATGAGGCCGAGCACGTCGAGCGGATGGGTCTTGTCCTCGCGATAGTCGGGCAGGTAGCGCCGGATGAAGTAGAGGCCCACGATCCCGACCGGGATGTTGACGAAGAACACGACGCTCCAGTGCAGCCAATGGACGATCGCGCCGCCGGCCACGGGGCCCACCATCGGGCCGATCAGGGCCGGGATCGCAACGAAACTCATGGCGCGCACCAGGTCGGCCTTGCCGAAGGTGCGTGCGAGGGTCATGCGGCCGACCGGCATCATCATGGCCCCGCCGGCGCCCTGGACGACGCGGCAGGCAACCAGCATCTCGATGCTGGTGGAGAGACCGCAGAGCAGGGAGCCCACGCAGAACAGGCCGATGGCTGCGGCAAAGACGCGGCGCGTGCCGAACCGGTCGGCCATCCAGCCGCTCACCGGGATGAACACGGCGAGGCTCAGCGTGTAACTCGCCAGCACCGACTTCACGCTGAGCGGCGTCACGTCCATGGCCTGCGCGATGGCCGGCACGGCCGTGTTCAGGATGGTCGTGTCGAGCGACTGCATGAAGAACGCCACGGCGACCAGCCACGGCAACAGGCGTTTGATACTCTCGTCCGGCGGGGCGTTCTCGGGCGTCGTCATGGGTTGGCGCACAGTGTTGCCCCGGACGGGCAGCGGACGCAACGCGGCGTGTGGGCTAGGCTTCAGCAGGAGGACCGCATGTCCCGTATTGTCGTTTCACTCTTCGTTTTCCTGTGGGCGGCCGGTGCGGGAGCCCAGGCACCGTCCGCGCCACAGCTCGCCAATCCCGCCTCGCTCAATTGCACGCAGCAGGGCGGCACACTGGCCATCGAACGGCGACCCGATGGCGGCCAGTTCGGCATCTGCGTCTTCACCGATAATTACCAGTGCGAGGAGTGGGCGCTGCTGCGCGGCGAATGCCCGAAGAACGGCCTGCGCGTGACCGGCTATGCCACGCCGGCGGGCCGCTACTGCGCCATCACGGGCGGACGCTATTCCGTGGTGTCGGCACCCGCTGTTCTCCCCGAGCGCGGCACCTGTACGCTCCCGACGGGAAGGTCGTGCGAGGCCGACGCCTATTTCTCCGGGACCTGTCCGGGGCGGTAGATCACGCGAGTAGGTGCGACAGCACCGATCTCAGGTGCTTGTGGCTGTAGGGCTTGTGCATGTCTTCAAGGCTGCATGGCGAACAATGCTTCGTCCTCGACAACGAGGATGCGCCGACCGCCCGGAATGTCACTCATCGCGCAATCGTAGCGAAAGGCACGCTTCTTTCCACGAAGCGGCAAGCTTGCCGCACAGGGAGAGGCGCGTGGCCAAAAAAAAGCGCGGCGCCACGACGGTGGCTACCGCGCCTCTCACGAACCGGGTTAGCGGGTCGGAGTCGTATACGTCGTGGTCGTCGTCGTCGCGGCCGGGGTGTACGGATCGGACGAGACCGTGGTGGTGCGCTGCGTGGTGGTGGCGGCGGGCGCTTCGACGACGCGCTCGGTGCGGACCGAACAGCCGGCGACGACGGTGCCGACAAGGGCAACGAGAACGATTGATTTGATCATGGACCTCTCCTGTACCTGCAATTGATCGCCGCCAACGGGAGCGGGGCGGGCCGGTTGCGCCCGCCGGCCTGGCACCGCTCTGCGACGGTGATGCGTTGCAGATCGGCCACAGTCGCCGCTAGGCTGTCGGCATGAGCACGAGCGAGCGACAAGACCCCAGAAGCGCCGATTTCGACGCGATCATCATCGGCGCCGGCATGTCCGGCCTGTTCCAGCTTCACCGACTGCGCGAACTCGGAATGAAGGTCCGGGTGTTCGAGGCCGGAACCGGTGTCGGCGGCACCTGGTACTGGAACCGCTACCCCGGCGCGCGCTTCGACTCGGAGAGTTATTCCTATGGCTATTCGTTTTCCGAGGAACTCCTGGCCGAGTGGGACTGGACGGAGCATTTCTCGCCCCAGCCCGAGACGCTGCGCTACCTGAACAAGGTCGCCGACAAGTTCGACCTGCGCCGCGACATCCAGTTCCGCAGTAAGGTCGGCGCGGCCCACTGGCACGAGGAGACGCGGAGCTGGCAGGTCACGCTCGAGGACGGCAGCGCCCACACCGCGCGCTTCCTGATCACCGCCATCGGCCCGCTCTCGGCCTTCACCATGCCGCGCATCGACGGCATCGAGTCCTTCGAGGGGCAGAGCTGCCACACTGCGCGCTGGCCGCATGAGCCGGTGAGCTTCGAGGGCAAGCGGGTCGCGGTGATCGGCACCGGTGCGACCGGCGTTCAGACCATCCAGGAAGTGGCGAAGACGGCGAAGAAGCTCACAGTGTTCCAGCGCACGCCCAACTGGTGCGCGCCGCTGCACAACGGCAAGATCGAGCCCGACGAGATGGCGGCCATTCGCGCCGACTATCCCGAGATCTTCCGGCGCTGCCAGGAGACTTTCGCGTGTTTCCTGCATACCGCCGATCCGCGCGGCACCTTCGACGTTACCCCGGAGGAGCGTGAAGCCTTCTTCGAGAAGCTATACGGCGAGCGCGGCTTCGGCATCTGGGTAGGCAATTTCAACGACATCCTGACCGACAAGAAAGCCAACGCCCTGATCTCGGACTTCGTCGCGCGCAAGATCAGGAGCCGCGTTAAGGACCCGGCGGTCGCGGAGAAGCTCATTCCGAAGAATCACGGGTTCGGCACCCGCCGCGTCCCACTCGAGACGCGCTACTACGAAGTCTACAACCAGCCCAACGTCGAGCTCGTCGATATCAAGGAGACGCCGATCGAGCGAATCACGCCGACCGGCATCAAGACGAGCGCCGCGGACTACGAATTCGACATGATCATCTACGCCACCGGCTTCGATGCGCTCACCGGCGCGTTCGACCGCATCGACTTCCGGGGTGTCGGCGGCCGCAAGCTGAAGGACGAATGGGCAGAGGGCGCCGAGACGTTCGTCGGCATGTCGGTCGAAGGATTTCCCAACATGCTGATGCTGCTCGGACCTCACACGGCGCTGGGCAACATTCCACGCAGCATCGAATACAACGTCGAGTGGGTGACCGACCTGCTGCGCTTCATGCGCGATCGCGGCCTGACCCGCATCGACGCCCGGTCCGAAGGGGTGGAGGCCTGGATGAAGACGGTGCAGGAGGCCTCGGTTGGCTTGCTGTCCAACGAGGTCAACTCGTGGTTCACCGGCATCAACACCAACGTCGAGGGCAAGCAGACGCGGCGCATCTCCCGCTACAGCGGCAGCGCCCCGGCCTATCGCGCCCGCTGCGACGAGGTCGCGGCTCAGCAGTACCGGGAGATGGATTTGAGCTGATCGGATCGGCTGGTGTCTCTGTGGAGCCTCCCTTCAACGCGAAGATAGTGTAGATTGGGGGAAGGCCTGATTCGATTGACGACGGGCTCACGGAAGGATTGAGATCGTGAACGCACTTCGCTCGCTCGTTTTAGCCGTGGCGCTTGCTCTCGGCATCGTCGCCCAGGCGGGGGCACAGACGGCGGAAGCGCCTCCCGCGGGCCTCTCCCGGCAGCAGTTCGATTCGCTGGTCGATGCCATCAGCAACTCCGTGTCCGAGAAGTTGAAGGCCGAGGGGGCGGTGGTGCCGTCTGCCACGTCCGCGGCGCCGGCCCCGGCGGCATCCGACTCCAAGTCCAAGTCCAAGGCGCCGCCGCCGCCCAAGATCGTCCATGTCGAGCCCAAGGCAGGGCCCGATCCGTTCGTCGCCTTCATCCACGGCGCCGAGAAGGTCTTTGTTGCGCTGCCCGTCGCGGGCGCACAGATTGCCCTCATTCCGACCCTGCTCGATCAGCGCGCGCAGGGCGGACGGGGATCTTCGACGTTCCTGCTGCTGCTCTGTGCGGTCGCTGTCGTTGCCGTAGCGGCCGAAGGAATCCTGCGTCTTCTGTTGCATGGCTTGAGGGCGAGGCTGGCGGCGAATGCCGGTCCCGAGGGGGGCGTGCGGTCCATCGGCTTTCTGGCGGGCCTCGCGGTTCTCGACGGGCTGGGCGTCCTGGCCGTCTGGTTGATCTGCAATGCCGCCACCGGGGCGTGGTTCAACGGCACGACTGGACAGGACAAGCTTGCCGCGGCCGTCCTGGCCGGCATTTTCGCCTGGCGTCTTTATGTACTGCTGTTCCGGGTCGTGCTGCAGCCTGAGCTGCCGGCGGCCCGCCTGTGCGCCGCCGGCAACCACGAGGCCAGGACCCTGTATCTGCGGATCTCCGCGGTGATGCTCGTCATCGTCCTGATGCGTATCCTGGCGCAGGTCCTGGCGGCGATCGGGACGCCGCCGGATGCGATGGCCAGCTTCCAGGTGGTCGGTGCCATGATCTATCTCGCGGCCTTCCTGTGGCTCGCCTACCGGTCGCGCCTCGCCGCGCAGCAGTGGTTCGGCGGGCTGGGAGAGATGGCGCCGGTGATCGGGGTGGTCGGGCGCAAGTGGATTCCGATCGCACCGCTGTTCTTCGTCGCGCTCGGCGGCACGCTGATCTACGGCGCGGTCTCCGGCTACAGGTACGTCGGCTCCGCGATGGTCCTGACGCTCAATCTCGTGATCGGCGTGCTGATCTTCGAGACGCTGATGCAGGCCTTCGTGCGCCGCCTCGATTCGCAGCTCGAGGGCAAGACACCGGCTGGCAGCACGCCCAAGCTTCCCGACGTCGTGGCGCGTTGTATCCGCGTCGCCGTGCTGATCGGCGTGGCCGTGGTGATCGCCGAAAGCTGGGTGGTGCAGGTCCTCGGGCTGGTGAACGACAGCGAGTGGGCGCAGCTCACGAGTTCCTCCCGCACCGCCGGGGTCACTCTGTTCGTTGCCTTCGTCGCCTGGGAGCTCTTCAAGTACATGACCGAGCCCTATATGGGCACGAAGAACAAGGATGCCGCCCAGGCGATCGCCGATGGCGATGCCAACGCGGCGCCGGCGTCGCGGCTCAGCACCATGATGCCGCTGATGCGGCGCACGGCGGCGGTGCTGATCATCCTCGTGGCCGTCATGGTCGCATTGCAGGATTTCGGCATCAACATCACGCCCCTGATCGCCGGCGCCTCGGTGTTCGGCATCGCGATCTCCTTCGGCAGCCAGACGCTGGTGAAGGACATCGTGTCAGGCCTGTTCTATCTCTCCGACGACGCCTTCCGGGTCGGCGAATACATCGACTGCGGCAAGGCCAAGGGCACGGTCGAGGGTTTCACGCTGCGCTCGATCAAGCTGCGTCACCAGAACGGGCAGGTGCATACGATCCCGTTCGGCCAGCTCGGGCAGATCACCAATTTCAGCCGCGACTGGATCACGGTGAAATTCAACCTGCGCTTCGCCCGCGACACCGACATCGAGAAGCTGCGCAAGGCATCCAAGAAGATCGGCGCCGACATGATGGAAATGCCGGCGATCGCCGACCAGATCCTGGCACCCTTCAAGATGCAGGGCGTCGCCGACATTGCCGGCAACGCCCTGGTGGTGCGCTTCAAGTTCACGGCCCGGCCGGGCAACCCGGCGGCCATCCAGCGTGAGGCTCTGAAGCGGATGTTCAGCACCTTCCCGGCGATGGGATTCGAGTTCGCCACGGAAGGCGCCAACGTTGTGGTCCACACCGGACCTGCCGCCGCCAACGATCCGGCGACGGATGGGCATCCCGTGCCGGGGGCGCCCGCCCCGCCGCCTCAGCCGGCGACGATCCCGGCGGCCGCCACCTAGTCGCGAATTCGTCATGGCTGGCCAGTTGCAACGGCCAGCCCGATTGTGCAAAAGCGCCTCCCGACCCATGGGAGGAGCTTCCTGATGACGACCGAGCCGCATTCCGAGACTGTTCGCGATCCCCGGAAGCTGCGACCGATCCCGCGCTTCATCTTCGCCTCCCGCTGGTTGCAGCTTCCGCTCTATCTCGGCCTGATCGTGGCTCAGGTCGTCTACGTGTTCCTGTTCCTGAAGGAATTGCTCCATCTCGTCATGGAGAGCCCGAGCGTGACCGAACTGCAGGCCATGCTGATCGTGCTGGGCCTGATCGACGTGGTGATGATCTCGAACCTGCTGATCATGGTGATCGTGGGTGGCTACGAGACCTTCGTGTCCCGCATGGAACTCAACCGCCATCCCGACCAGCCGGAGTGGCTGAGCCACGTCAACGCCAGCGTGCTGAAAATCAAGCTCGCCATGGCGATCATCGGTATTTCGTCGATCCATCTGCTCCGGACCTTCATCGAGGCCGGAACCCTGGGCAAGCCGAACGCCACCTACACCGAAGCCGCGATCATGTGGCAGTCGATCATTCACGCCCTGTTCATCCTGTCGGCGGTAGGCATCGCCTTCGTCGACCGGCTTTCGCAGCCGCCCGCGAACCATCGCTGAGGGAAGTTCCGCTGCGTCATTCGACATGCCGAGCCCGGGCGAAACTTGCGGCGAGGGCCCGCTGAGATGCGGGATCTCGTCATCGGCATGGTCGCTGTCGTGATCGTGATCGTCGGGATCTTTTTCCTGGCGGCCGTTATGCAGCGCGGCCAGTACCAACCTCCCTCCAGGGGGCCGTACCTCCCGGAATGCGCGCAGGGAAACTCCCGGGCCGACCCGCGCGACTGCGAACCCCAGCAGTAGACGAGAGCATCACCGCGTCGGGGCGGCGTAACGCTCCACGACGCTGGGAATGCGCGTCGTGCCGTCATAGCAGACGATCTGGACATCGTGCGCCATGTTGCCTTTGCCGTCCGACTTGTAGGTCGTGACCAGGCCCTTGTAGGCGTCCCGCGAAAGCGCGCCGCGCAGGGCGATGGGCGTGATCGCCTGGCTGGACTTCGCAAGATCGGCCGCACTCTTCGCCACCATCTGGATGGCGTCGTACTGGGCGGCGGCGAAGGCATCGGGCTCGGCCTTGAAGGCCCTGCGATAGGTCTCGGCAAATTCCTTCATCGGACCTTCCGTGGCCGAAGCCGGGGAGGCCGCCGTTTCGGCGCAGACGCCTTTGAGTTCGGCCGGCTCCAGCAGGGCCGCGGTCGACGGCTGGTGCATGGCGATACTGGCCACGATCGGCAGGCCGGGCAGAGCCTTGCGGATCTGGCGCACGGCCGACGCCGTGGAGGCCGCGCGCAGGTGAAGCACGATCGCATCGGCATTGGCCGCCTTCACCCGAGCCATCAGCGCGGCCAGATCGCCGGCGTCGGGCGCGATGCCCTCCTCAAGCACGGGCTTGGTCTTCAGGTCGGTGAACGTCTTTGCGAGTTCGTCCCGCGCGGCCTGGCCATCGACCGTGGCCTGGAAGATCACGACCGGGCGCCTGGCGCCGAGCTTCTCCACGACATAGCGGGCCTGGGCGGCCTTCGAGACGGCGTCGCTCGGCAGGAAGCGGAAGAAGTAGGGGTTGCCCGCTTCCGACAGCTTCGGATTGGTGGAGAGGGTCAGCAGCGGCACGCCGACGCTTTGTGCCAGCGACATCACCGCCAGCATCTGGGGCCCGAGCAGGGGCCCCATCACCGCGGGCGGCAGCGGCCGCCGCACCGCGCGTTCCCAGGTGGCGACGGCGCCTTCGGGCGACGTCGCGGCATCGAGCACGCGTGACTCGATCCGCACGTCACGAATCGACCGCTCCGCCAGATTCGTCCCGTTCTTCTGGCTCGCGCCCTCGATGGACGCGAAGCCGGTCAACGGTGCAAGGACCGGCAGCGGCACGGATGTCTTCTGTGCTGTGGCCGGCGTTGCGAGGAGAACGAGTGCGACGGTTCCGATTACTGCGCTGCGCCGCCGGCCCATGGAGACATAACCTCGTTCATGCCGGTCAGCTCGCCGGTCTTCGGATCGCGCACGATACAGGAGGGGTTGGCGAAGCCAAGCGGCGAGACCGGATTGTCGACCTCGACCATCGGCAGCCTGGCCGCGATCGCCTTCTTTACGTCGTCCGGCAGGTCGCGGTTTACCCGGATCGGACCGACACCGGAAATATCGACGCGCGGCTGATGGAAGGCGGCTTCCACGTCCATGCCGCGGTCGATCATCATGAGCGAGAGCTGCGACACCGCCGGCACGATGCGGCGTCCGCCCGAGGCGCCAATGCAGAACCACGGCTTGCCGTCCTTCACGACGACGACCGGGCAGATGTTGCAAAGCGGCTTCTTGCCCGGGGCGATCGAGTTGGGGCGGTTTGGCTCGGGATCGAACCACAGCATGCCGTTGTTCATGGTGATGCCGGTCTTGGGCAGCATCACGCAGGAGCCGAACAGGCTCATCAGCGTCTGGGTCAGCGCCACCATGTTGCCCTCGGAATCGGCGGCGCAGAAATGCGTGGTGCAGGTGTCGGTGGGCTTGTCGCCCAGCGTCTTGAGGCGCTCGTCGTAGGCCTTGTGCATGCCCTCGGCGATCGCCGCGAAGAACTCGGCGCCGGGCGCGCCCTTGCCCTGAGTCGCGGCACCCGCCAGTTCGATGGCGCGGCGCAGGGTCGGACCGGCGGTCAGACCGCCAGCGACGTTCACCGTGACTCCGTTGTGCTCGAAGGCGAGGGGATCGACGATCTTCGCCTCGTAGCCCGCGAGATCCTCGTAGGAGATGGCGGAGCCGCCAGCCTGCAGGTCGGCGGCGATGTCGCGCGCGAGGCTGCCTTCGTAGTATTCGCGCGGGCCGCCTTCAGCCAGGCGCCGCATCGTCTCGCCCAGGTTGCCGAGCTTGATATAGCGGCGGGTGCCGGCCCAGTCGCTGGCTGGCACGCGGCCGTCGTCGCACAGATAGTTGGCCTTGGAGGCGGGGTACTTCTCGAGGTGCTTCGCGCCGTTGGCGATCATCACCTGCATGTACCAGTCGAGCTCCATGCCGCGCTGGGCGATCTCGACGCCGGGCTGCAGCACGTCCTTCCACTTCAGCGAGCCGAAGCGCTCCAGCGCCTTGGCGAGGCCGGCAACCATGCCGGGCACGGCGATCGAGTGATAGCCGACCTCGTTGCGCTGCTCCTTGATGTCGGGCCAGGCAAAGGGGTTGGCGGGGCCGGGGCCGACGATCTCGTAAACCGACGGGTCCAGTTTCTTCGCGGAGACCGGGCCGTAGTCGACCGTCCAGGCGCGGCCTTCCTTGGCGCTCCAGACCGTCATGAAGCCGACGCCGCCGATGCCGCTCATCCAGGGTTCGAGCGCGCCGATGGCCATGCCGGTCGCGACCGCTGCGTCGATGGCGTTGCCGCCCTTTCGCAGGATCTCGGCGCCGACCTCCGCCGCCTTCACGTTCTGGGCGACGACGACGCCCTTGCCGCGGACTGCATGCTTGGTGAATTTCAGTTGCCGTGTCAGCGACTCGCTCATCGGTGCTCCTCAATTGCTGGGGGGACTGTAGCGGGGCCTCTTTTGGCCACAAAGCCTGTTAGACTGCAGGGCGGACGGGCAGAGAGATCGTGGGCGTGTGGCTGACCTGAACCAGATCGACCTGCGGGCACTCGCCAGGGGCGACAAACGCACATGGGATGCGTTCGTGATCGCGGCCGCGCCGCTGATCAATGCCGTCGTGCGCCGGACGCTCGGCGCCTACCGGCTGGGCGAAGACGACGTCATGGATGCCGCCCAGGACGTGTTCGTCCGGCTGTGCGCCCAGGAATTCAGGTTGTTGAAAACCTACGATCCGGACCGGGCGGGGCTGTCGACCTGGCTTTCGGTCGTGTCCCGGTCCTGCGCCATCGACCATCTGCGCCGCAGGCGCCACGCCACCGAGCCGATCGACGACGTTCCGGAAGCGGTCCTCGGGGTCGAGGACCGCCATGTCGAGAAACTCAAGGTACCCGACGGCCTGCTCACGGCGCGCCAGATGCTCATTCTGAAATATCTGTACGACGAGGAACGGGACGTTACCGAGATCGCGAAACTGCTGTCCGTGGATGCCCAGACCATCCGCAGCACGCATCACAAGGCCCTGCAGCGACTAAGGGCGCATTTCCGCGAGGAAGAGCCCTCCCGCGGGGGATGAATCGGCATGTTTTGGCGTATCATCGGCAGGAGCGATCCATGACCAACGAGCGGACCCCGAGGAACGACAAGGAGCTGTGGCGAAGCCTCGCCAGCCAGCCCGCGGTCGCGCCTGCCGCGGTCAGCGACATGGATCTTGCCGCCTGGCTCGAAGGCCGCCTCTCCGAAGAGGCTGCAGCCCCGGTCGAGGCGGCCGTCGCGGCCGACCCGGCGCTGCGCCGCGCCGCGCTCGATCTGGCGGATATCCTCGGAAAACCTTTGCCGGCCGCACCGGAGCGGATGGTGGTTCGTGCCCGCGCGCTGGTCGGCTTCGAAGCCGGGCGCGCGGCACCGGCCGGCGGCCTGTTCGGACGCTGGTTGAGGGGCGGGAGAATCTTCACTGGTCAGGGGTACGCGCTGCAGCAGGGGGTGATGGCCGTTGCCGCCCTCGTGGTCGCGACCGGAGGCTTCCTCGTGGGTGGTGGGTTGGGCGAATCGCTCGCCCAGCAGCGCGAGGGCTATCCCAGGACGGAGACCGCCAGCACGACATCGACCACGACGTCGAACGAGGTCAGCGAGTTCTTTGCCGGCGACGGGATCTGACATGACCTCGCGCCTGATCCAGATGCTCCTCGGCCTGTCGTTGCTGCTGAATGCCTTTGTGCTGGCGGGCTTCGTCTACCGGAGCTGGATCGATCCGCCGTTCGAGATGCAGGGGATGCCCCCGCCACCCCCACCGCACGGTATGCCGGGCCAGCCGGGACTGCCGGCCGGGCCGCGGCTCAATCCCGTGGAGATGGTGGCCCAGGATCTCGGCCTCGATGCCGATCAGCGCAAGGTCATGCAGGCGCTGTTCGACCAGTACGCCAAGGCGCGTCGCGAGCGGCTGCAGGCAATCCAGCAGCTCCGCGAGCAGACGAGCGCCGAGTTGCGCAAGGCATCCTTCGACATGACGCGGATCGACGCCCTGATCGACCAGGTCAGCCGGCTTCGCGCCGAGCAGCAGAAGGAAACGTTGCTGACACTGACACGGCTCGAGCCGAGCCTTCGGCCCGACCAGCGCGAGCGGCTGCAGCGGTTGATGGTGGAGCGGATCGTTCCGCCGCCGCCGCCGCCTCGTCCACCGCCCGGGGGACCTCCGCGTCCGCCGCAGTAGGAGGCTTGTCATGAGTACGCGCCTTGGTCGTCGCGGCTTCATGGAGGCCGCCACAGCCTTCACTGCCGGCCTTTCTGCGAATCTGTGGCCCGCGCCGGCGGCTCGTGCAGCATCGGCGATGGGCTTCGACGATGCGCGGCATTTGCTATCGCGTACTTCCTTCGGCGTCACGCCGGCGGAGATTCGCGTCCTCGAATCGCTCGATCATTCGGTCGCGGTCGACCGGCTGCTCGACTCTCCCCGGCGCGAGGCGATGACACCGGCCCCGGCCTGGCTCGGCCTGGGGCCGGCCGAGCTGCGCCGCCGTCAGCAGGCCGCCGAGTCAGAGCGCAAGCAGGGCGCCGACGGCAAGAATCTCGATGTCGTGCGCCCGGTGCAGGAGCAGGGACGCGAACTCAAGAACTGGTGGGTCGAGGAGATGATCGCGACCGACCAGCCGCTGGTCGAGCGCATGACGCTGTTCTGGCACGGCCACTTCACCTCGTCGTTGATGAAGGTGCGTTATCCCGGTTCGCTGTTCCGGCAGAACGCCCTGTTCCGGCGCGAGGCACTGGGAAACTATGCGACCCTCCTGAAATCGGTCGCCCGCGACCCGGCGATGCTCATCTATCTCGACGGCATGCGGTCGGTGGCGCGGCAGCCCAACGAGAATTTCGCCCGCGAACTGCTCGAGCTCTTTACGCTGGGCGAGGGCCGCTACGGCGAGACGGACGTCAAGGCGGCGGCGCGCGCCTTCACGGGCTGGAGCGTCGATCGGGAGACCGGACAGTTCATGGAGCGCGCCGGGCAGCACGACGACGGTGAGAAGACCTTTCTCGGCAAGACCGGTCGTTTCGGGGGCGACGACATACTGGCCATCCTGCTCGCCCATCCGCGCACGGCCGAGACGGTCGTCGAGAAGCTGTGGCGGGAATTTGTGTCGCTGAAAGCCGACCCTAGTGAGGTCAGGCGGCTCGCCGCCCTGTTCCGCGAGAGTGGCTACGAGATCACGCCGTTGATGCGCGCGCTGCTGCTTTCGCCCGCGTTCCGCGATCCCGCCAACCGTGGCGCGCTGATCAAGTCTCCGGTCGACCTGATCGTGGGCACCGTGCACGTGCTGGGGCTGCCCGTACCGGAGAAGACGGGTCTGGTCCGCATGCTGCAGGGGCTTGGGCAGACGCCCTTCGATCCGCCGAACGTCAAGGGCTGGGCGGGGGGCGAGAGCTGGATATCGACCCACACGCTGTTGCTCCGCCAGCAGTTCCTGCGGCGCATGGTCGAGGCGACGACCGTGGCGCCGATGGAGGGGGGTATGCAGATGGCCAATCGTCCGAACCGGCGCGCCGACCGCCGTGAGCAGCTTCCCCCTGCCGATGGCAGCACCATGCAGATGATGGAGCCGCCGCGCCCCGTGGAAGGCCGGAGCCTGCGCGGGGCCGGGCAGGAGGCACGCCTCGGCCCGACGCTGGCCGGCGTCGACGGGCCGTTGCTGGTGCGCACGCTGCTGCCGCGCCAGCCGGTCGATGGGGGCGATGCGAACGGCACCGCGGGTGCGGTCGTCGCCGCCGCGCTGCTCGACACCGCTTACCAGTTGAAGTGAGGAGAAGGCGATGGGCCGTGTTCTCCTGCTGGTCGAACTCAAAGGGGGCAATGACGGGCTGAACACGCTCGTGCCCTATGCCGATCCGACATATCGCGATCTGCGAGCCGGCATCGGCGTTGCGCGCGAGAGAGTGGTGCAACTCGACGAACGGGTCGGCCTGCACGAGAAGCTCGCGCCGTTGATGGACTCCTGGAAGGCGGGCGATCTCGCGATCCTGCAAGGGGTCGGTTATCCCTATCCCAACCGCTCGCACTTCCGGTCGAGCGAGATCTGGGACACCGCCTCGGCCTCGTCGCAGACGCTGAGCGAGGGATGGGTTGCCCAGGCGTTCAACGGGACCCCGATCGCGAAAGGCATCGGCGTCGACTGCGTCGTGGCCGATACCAACGTGCTGCCCTCCGCCGGTCCCTCGCTGCGCACCATCGTCATGCAGGATGCCGAGAATTTTCTTCGCCAGGCCGATGCCATGAGCCCGGTGCCCGGCGTCAGCGATGGCGGCAATCCCGCGCTCAACCACCTGCTTTCGGTCCGTCAGGAAATCAACGCCGCGGCCGCCGGCCTGCGTGATCGCCTGCGGTCCGCACCGGCGCCGGTCGATGCCTATGGCCAGGAATTCCTGCTGGGCCGGCAACTGGACCTTGCCACCAGGCTCCTGACCGCGAAGGTGCCGGTCATCGCCATCAAGGTGGCCCTGGGCGGCTTCGACACACATGCAAACCAAGCGCCCACGCACGAGCGGCTGCTGGCATTCCTCGCCACGAACCTCGCGATCCTGCGCCAGAACCTGATCGGCGCCGGCCTCTGGAACGATGTCGTCGTGATGACCTATTCGGAGTTCGGCCGTCGCGCCCGGCAGAATGCCAGCGCCGGAACCGACCACGGCACGTCGGCGCCGCACTTCGTGATGGGCGGCGCCGTGAAGGGAGGCCTTCACGGCGTCTATCCGTCGCTGTCGGATCTGCAGGACGGCGACCTCAGGCACACGGTCGATTTCCGCAACGTCTTCGCCACGCTGGCCCAGGGATGCTGGGGCCAGCGCTACGATTTCGGCCTGCGCCAGCCGGAGAGGCTCGGCTTCCTCGTCTAGCGGAGCATCGCGGCCGGCCGCCCCAGGATTTCGTCGCGCACCGAGCCACGATCGGCCTCGATACGGATGTACCAGATGAGCAGCGCCGCGATGATCTTGATGGCCACCGGGATGGCGATATAGACGAAGATCAGCGCCGAGGCGCTGTATTGGCCGACCGATGGATTGAAGCCGAGCAACGCCGCGACCGGCAGCGAGCCCGCCGCGCCGATCGCGGTGGCGAGCTTGGTCGAGAGCGCCCACAGGCCGAAATAGGCGCCGGTATCGCCCTTGGTGTCCTTGCCTTCGTCGGAGTTGATGATGTCGGCCAGGACAGACGGCGGCAGCCCGTAGTCCGCGCCGATGCCCAGACCGGTGATGATGGCGATGGGCATGAACCAGATGAAGTCGCCGGCGCCGAGGAAAACGCCGAACGACATCGACACGGCCGTCAGGACCATGGCGATGAACCAGGCGGCCGTCTTGCTGAAGCGGCGTGACAGCAGCATCCAGAGCGGCACGCTGGCGGCGGCGGCGCCGAAATAGACCAGCAGGATGATCCCGGCCTGCAGCTTGTTCCCCTTCAGCACATGCTCGACGTAAAAGAGCATCACCGAGACCGCGACGCCCAGCGCGGCGCCATTGACGATGAATACGAGCAGCAGGCGACGGAACAGCTTGTTCTTCAGCGGCGCGAAGAACGGGATCAGCGTCTTGATCGTGGCGCTTCGCTCCATGTTTCGGGTCGGCCGGGCAAGCCACGGCGCCAGGCTGATCAACCAGTCGCGGAAGTACCGGACATGGATCTCCGGATTCTCACGCACGACCGGCGGATGTACCGAGGGCGGCGACCAGAGCAGCGTCGGCAGGGAGAACAGCACGGCGATGGGGATGAAGATCAGCCCCATGTAGACGTAGCCGGCATGCTCGCCCATCTGGGCGGTGAAGTAGGTGGGAAGCACCACCGCCAGGGTCATGCCGATCAGGCCGAAGACCTCGCGGCCGACCGTGACCCTGGTTCGCTCATTGTAGTCGTCGGTCAGCTCCGCGCCGTGGGCGTGATAGCTGATCGAGACGCCGGCATAGCCGAGATGGACCACGAAGAGCGCGACGAACAGCCAGGTCGCCAGCAGCCCGGGCTGCGTGAACAGCGACTGCGGCGGATGGAAGAGCATGTAGAAGCCGCCGATCAACAGCGGCAGCATCAGGGCGACGAAGGTGAGACGCCCGCGCGGCCCGCGATGGGTGAACTTGTCGCTGATCAGGCCGATGACGGGATCCTGAACCGCGTCGATCACGCGGGTGGTGATGAAGATCAGGCCCATGATGCCGAGCGGCACCTTGAGGATCTCGCCATAGAAATGGCTGACGTTCAGGACCACCGGCAAGGCCGCCATGTTGAGCGGCAGCTGGTTGGTCGAATAGGCGACTAGACGGTCGAAGCTCAGGCGTATGGACGAGGCCGAGCCGCCCCTGGAATTTGGCGCATGCACGCTGATTTTGCCTTCCTGTTCGGCTCACCTTCAAGCGGCGGCCTTTATTTCCGACCGTTATATATGCCTGAAGTGTGCCTGCAAAACGTCCGTGCGGCGCGCCGAGAAGCCTGCGGCACAATAAGCGAGATAGTAGCGCCACATACGCTGGAATCGCTCGTCGAATCCCATGTGGCCGACCTGGTCGGCCACACGGTCGAAGCGGCCGAGCCACGTTTCCAGCGTGCGCGCATAGTCCAGTCCGAAACTGTAGAGTTCGGCCACCTTCAGACCGGCCTGGCGACACTGTTCGCGCAGGCTGGTGGGAGACAATAGCATGCCCCCGGGAAAGACGTAGGTCTGGATGAAGTCCGGCTGCTTGCGGTAGCGGTCGAAGAAGTCGTCAGCGATGACGATGGCCTGCACCAGCGCCGACCCGCCGGGCACGACGTGGCGTTTCAGCGTGGCAAAATAGTCGGGCCAGAATCGCTCGCCGACCGCCTCGATCATTTCGATCGAGACGATGTGATCGTAGCGGCCCTCGATGTCGCGATAGTCGCGGAACTGCAGGTCGACGCGGTCGGCCAGCCCGGCCCGCTCCAGCCGCGCGCGGGCATATTCGAGCTGTTCCCTCGATATGGTCACGCCGGTCACGCGCATGCCGCGGCGGGCCGCGACTTCGGCGAAGCCTCCCCAGCCGCAGCCGATCTCGAGGATGCTGTCGCCCTGGCGGGCGCCGAGCTGGGTCAGGATCCGCTCGTACTTGGCGATCTGGGCGGCCTCCAGCGGCTTGCTTTCCTCGCCTTCGTAGAGGGCCGAAGAATAGGTCATCGAGGGATCGAGCCACAGGCCGTAGAAGTCGTTGCCCAGGTCGTAATGGGCATGGATGTTCTTCTTCGATCCCTCGCGGGTGTTCTCGTGCCGGCGGTGCAGGAACCTCAGCAACAGCCCGTGGAGGAAGTTGGTCCGCGTGATCTTGCCGAGTTCCTTCTCGTTGGCGAGAAGCAGGTGGATCAGGCTCGGCAGGTCGGGAGAATCGCAGAAACCTTCCATGTAGCCTTCGGCGAAGCCCATGTCGCCGTCGAGCAGGATCTTGCGGAAGAGGCGCCAGTCCTTGACGTCGATCTCGGCCCGGAGCGCCGCATCGGGCTGGCCGAAGACGCGCACCTTTCCATCGGGGAGTCTTGCCGTCAGCTGTCCAATGGACAGGCGTTCGAGGGATTTCAGAACAAACCGGGCGGCGAAAGTCATGCGATCCGTTATGAAGTCAGCGGGTCACGAGCTCCGGTGGCGGTGCTGGCTTGCGATAAAATCTCGCGCGCTTCCGCCACAGATGCAAGGCCTGCCAGTGAATCCGGAACACGACCGCCAGGGTCATGGTGGGGTTGCCTAGGAAACGCCGCAGCACTGAGCGGTCGCCCAGCGCTTCGCGGCGGCCGCCGACCGAGGTGGCGAGCATCAGCCCCTGGGTATCGTGATAGTTTACGTCGACATGGGCCCGCTCCTCGTCGAGGCGGAACCGGAAGCGGTAGCCGCCCTCGATCGGCAGGAAGGGCGAGACGTGGAAAACCTTGCGGCCCTCGAACCACTCCTCCGGTCCGATCGCCCCGCGGTCGTCCCGATGCACGAGATAACAGTGGCTCTCGCCGAACGTGTTGTTGACCTCGCAGAGCACGGTCCGCAGAGCGCCGGCACGGTCGTGGCAGAACCAGAAGCTCACCGGATTGAACACGTAGCCCAGCATGCGCGGCATGGTCATCAGCATAACCTCGCCGTCGCAAAGCTCCGCAAGGTCATGCTGCTTCAGGATGCCACGAAGCCAGAGCCTCAGGTCCGATCCGTCACGTGCGCCATGGTCGGCGCGTCGGAAGGAGACGAGGCCACGCCGGTCGAGCTTGAGCCAGCGGCCTGCAGCACTTTCCAGGGCATCGAGCCTGAGACAGAGATAGCCTACCTTGTAGCGGAACGCGTTCTCGCGCGGCCTCAGCCGGCGATGCACGACCGTGGCGTCGACGATCGAATGGGCAGAGACGCCCGTCACGTCGCCTCCGGTGCCACACGCGCCGCTACCGGGATCGGCAGAGGCGGGATGGCCGGTCGCTCGGCCACGACCCGTGGCGGATCGCCGATCCGGCGATGCTCGTCCGGACGGGCCCACGGGCGCTGCACGCCTAGCTGCTCGGCGACGTCGAGGCCGGCCGACAGCGCATCCTCGTGGAAGCCGTAGCCGCAATAGCTGCCGCAGAAATAGGTGTCGCGCACGCCCTGGAGGCGATGCAGGTCGCGCTGCGCCCGAATGGCGGCGGCGTCGTACATCGGATGCTCGAAGGAAAAGCGGGCGTGCGCGGCCGCCGGCGCCGGCGCGCGGCCCGGATTGACCGACACGAACAGCGGCGTGCTGTCGGGCAGGTTCTGCAGGCGGTTCATCCAGTAGGTCACGCTCACGTTGCTGTCGCGGCTGCTGCTGTCGGCGACGTAGTTCCAGCTGGCCCAGGCGCCACGCCGGCGAGGCATCAGGCTCTCGTCACCGTGCAGCCAGACCTCGTTGGTGGAGTAGGCGAAGCGACCGAGAAGGCTGCGCTCCTGCTCGTCGGCATCGGTGAGGAGGGCGAGCGCCTGGTCGGCGTGGCAGGCCAGCACAATGCGGTCGAAACGGTCCCAGTGACCGCCCGCGTCCCGCACTTCGACACCTGCGGGTGTACGGCGCACGGCGCTGGCGGGCGTGGAGAGACGGGCACGTGCGCGCAGCGGCGCCACGATGCGCTCGACATAGGAGCGGCTGCCGCCGCTCACCGTGCGCCACTGCAACTGCGGTCCGATGGTGAGCAGGCCATGGTTGTTGAAGAAGCGCACGAAGGTCTGCGCCGGATAGTCGAGCATCTGTCCGAGGGGCGTGGACCAGATGCACGAGGCCATCGGCAGCAGATAGCGGTCCCGAAAGGTCTTGCCGAAGCCGGCATCGGCGACGAAATCACCGATCGTGAAGTCGAGATCCTCGGACTTGTCCAACAGCTGCGGCGCCAGGCGGTTGAAGCGCAGGATGTCGTGCGTCATGCGCAGGAACGAGGGGCGCGCGATGTTGCGCCGTTGTGCGAAGTAGCCGGCGAAGGAGCTGCCGTACTCGAACCGGCCCTCGTCCAGGCTGACGGCGAAGGACATGTCGGAATCTTCGGTCGGCACGCCCAGGTGATCGAACAGGGCGACCAGGTTGGGATAGTTGCGCTCGTTGAAGACGATGAAGCCGACATCGACCGGCACGCGCCCCGCTTGCGTCGGCGCTTCGACGGTGCAGGAGTGTCCGCCGAAGCGGTTCTCGCGCTCGTAGACGACCACGTCGTGGCGACGACTGAGGAGCCAGGCGGCTCCAAGGCCGGATACACCGGCGCCGATGACGGCAATTTTCATTGTTCGCAGACTCCCCTCGGTACTTCTACGCTGATTTCTTGAGGCTTTGGAAGGCAGCCAGTGCGCGGTCCCGGGCCGCACCATGCTCGACGATGCGTTCGGGATAGACAGAAGCGGCCGGAGGTTTCGAAGCGCTCCAGGGGCTGTGGATGACCGCGTCAGGCAGGCCGGCGAGTTCGGGGACCCAGCGACGGACATACTCGCCCTTCGGGTCGAACTTCGCGCCCTGGAGCACCGGATTGAAAACGCGGAAGTAGGGCGCGGCATCGGCGCCGCAGCCCGCGACCCATTGCCAGCCGGTGACGTTGTTCGCCGGATCGGCGTCGACCAGCGTGTCCCAGAACCATCGCTCTCCCTGGCGCCAGTCGATCAGCAGGTCCTTGGTGAGGAAGGAGGCCACGATCATGCGCACGCGATTGTGCATCCAGCCGGTGGTCCACAATTCGCGCATGCCCGCATCGACGATCGGATAGCCGGTCCACCCGCGCCGCCAGGCCTCGAGAATCTCGTCGGAATCCGCCCAGGGAAACGCGTCGAACTCCGGCCGGAAGTTGCGCTGTGCAAGGTCGCCGTTATGGAACAGGAGGCTGTAGGCGAACTCGCGCCAACCCACTTCGGAGAGGAATTTTTCTGCGGCCGCCGACGCGCCGCGGTTGGTCGCCGCCCGCCAGACCTGCCGGGGGCTGATCTCGCCGAAGGCAAGATGGGGAGAGAGGCGAGAAGTCCCCTCGACCGCCGGAAGATCGCGGGCATGGCGATAGTCTTCCAGTGCCTCGTCGAGGAAATGGCTGAGCCGATCCTTCGCCCCTTTCTCGCCTGGCGACCACGCGGTGCGCAGGCCGCCCGCCCAGTCGGGATTGGTCGGCAGAAGCCGCCAGTCGTCGAGCGCATCGCTCGCGGGCCCTGTCTTCGGTGCGGGCAATGCCTTCGGCGCGGGGAGCGGATCGCCCGGTGAGGCGTGCGCGCGGCAGGCCCGCCAGAAGGGAGTGAACACCTTGAAGGGGGCGCCGCTCTGGTTCTTGATCTCCCAGGGCTCGAACAGAAGGTTCGCCTTGAAGCTCTCCGCTCTCAGGCCGCGCTCGTTCAGCGACTTCTTCAGACGTGCATCACGATTGCGCGAACCCTCGTCGTAAACACGGTTCCAGAAAATCGCTTCGGCGCCGCATTCCGCCGCGAGTTCGGGCAGTACGCGTTCGGCCGGCCCACGGCGCAGAGTCAGGCGCGAGCCGAGCTTGCGAAGCGAAGCGTCGAGTGAGCTCAGGCTGTGATGCAGCCACCAGCGCGAGGCGCCGCCGAGAGGCCGCACGCCCTCCGTCTGGTCGTCCAGAACGAAGACCGGCACCACGGGAAGGCCCGCGCGCAGGCTCTCGACCAGCGCGGGATTGTCCGAGAGGCGGAGGTCATTGCGAAACCAGACGATCGAAACCGACATATTCCGGCATACGCAGGCCGCCGCCGGACGGATGATCGGATCAGGATCGCGGGCAGTTCGGTGCCGGCCGCATCTCCAGCTTCTGCAGGTCGGCCGTCACGGTCACCAGGCCGGTATCGACGGTCAGCCGGTCGAGAACGCCGTTCTCGAAGACCTGCGCGGTCACCGAGAACATGGGACGCTGTGCCTGCTGGCGACCGCGCGTGAAGCTCATGAACACCGGCCAGGACTTTCCCTTGGGCGTGGCCACGGGTTTGTCCGTCGGGCGCGCCGAGCGCAGGCGCTCGTCTTCGAGTTGGGTCACGTCGATCAGGAAGACGTCGCCCATCACCTCGGGATCGAAACTGAGCGCCGGGAAGGCCTTCGCCTCGGCGCGCAGCCGTTCGATCAGGTGATCGACCGCGGCGACGGGCAGGAGGGTGGATTGGGGGAGAGCGAACTGGGCGGGCGGGATGCCGGCCTGCACGATCTCGGTCCGCAGTTCACCGCCCGACTTCTGTACGCGCCCCTTGGTCTCGCGCGTATTGCCGTTCTGAATCTGCACGGTGCGATAGCGAAGGCTGTTGCCGCTGCGGGTCTCCTCGGCATCGAGCTTGGAGGACAGGGACATTTTCCACGAGGCCGTCAGGGCGATCTCGGACGCGATGTCGCGCTTCAGATGCCAACCTCCGCAATCCTGCGAGAGGTCCTGGACCGCCGTGCCGATCCGCGGCGCATTGGCGGCAGCGCCGAGCCTCAACACATACTCCGCGCGATGGGGCTGCATTTGCGCGTAGGCGAATTGCGGCCCGCACAGGAGCGCGGCGACGGCGAGACACACGAGGCGATGCATCGAGTCACCTTGCGCACCGGCTTGCACGCGGTCAATCGTGCTTCGCATGAAATTGCGAGAGATCGTGGCCGGATTCAGGCAGGTGCATGTGCCATGAACAGGCTCGGGTTCGTCTGCGCGGGCGAGGCGCTCGAGGCGCTGCCGATGGGCGCCTTGTATTGGCCGGCAGAGCAGCTGCTGGCGGTGGCCGATCTTCATCTCGAGAAGGGCTCTTCCTATGCCGTCAACGCGCGCAAGCTGTTGCCGCGCTACGACACGCGACAAACGCTGGGTGCGCTCGCGGAGCTGATCGAGACCGTGCAGCCGCGCACGGTCGTTTGCCTGGGCGACTCTTTTCACGATCGTGCCGCGATCGAGCGGATGCCGCAGGCGGAGCGGATCGAGATCGGGCGACTGACCTCGCGGACGCGCTTCGTCTGGATCGCCGGCAACCACGATCCAGCGCCGCCGCCTGAAGGCTGGGGCGAAGTTGCCGAAGAAATCGTCACGGGACCTTTGGTGTTCAGGCATGAGGCTCTGTTCGGACCTGCCGATGGCGAGGTGTCCGGTCACTATCATCCCGTGGCGGCCCTCACGGTGCGAGGGCGCGGGCTGAGGCGGCGCTGCTTCCTGACCGACGGAAGGCGTCTCATCCTCCCGGCCTTCGGCGCCTATGCCGGCGGTCTCAACGCGCTCGATCCGGCGATCGCCCAGCTCTTCCCCGACGACTACGACGCGTTGGTCGTTGGGCGCGATGCCGTGCGTCGCCTGTCGTGGCGGCAGTTGAGGCCCGATGCCAGGGCGTTCGGCTGAGGCGCCGGATCACTCCGCGATGAAGAGAATCCGCAGATCCTCTTTCGGCACATAGTCGCGCACCGTGGCCTCGAAGCGCTGCGGGCCGGTGCGGCGCAGCGGCAGGCCGGTGCAGAGTGTCGTCACGCGCACGTCGCCCACGGTCCGGCCCTCGGCGGCGATCGGACCGCCCTGGAGGGTGAGATGGAACGTCCCGATGGCGCCGCCGCGCCAGTTGCGCGCCGTCTGGAGAATGTAGCCCAGCGTGTAGCCCATCAGGAGCGGCGCATCGGCGCCGGCCGGCCGCCTCGCTTCCTTCAACCGGCGGTCGGCGGCGCGGATCGACTGGTCGGTGGCGGCATCGATGCAGAAGGCACGCACCGGATCCTCACCGCCCGAGCCGCCGATCTTGCCGTCCTCGATCACGATGAAGCGGCTGCCGATCACCGGCCGGTAGCTGTGTTCGACCACCGTGACTCCCGGCGCGAAGGTCTGCATCCAGTGGAAGGTGATGCGGACGCTCCACGGCAGCCGGAAACCCTCGCCGCCGTCCAGCGGTTCGAGGGCGCCGAGTGCCTGCAGCTTCTGGCGTACGGTGGCGTCGAGCGGCTTGTCTTCGGGCGAGGGAAAGATGCCCGGCTGCAGCACCAGCGTCGGTCCGCCGATCGCCTGCAGAGCCTCGGCGATGTTGCGCCCGTCGGGCAGCTGCGCCTTGATCTCGATCTCCGGCTTGATCTCGCGGCCGTCCGCCCAGACGCGGAAGCGCAGGAAATCGGGATCGGTCGGTGGCCGCATCGCAACGTTGTGGGCGCCGCTTTTCGTCGTCATCCCGGCCGGGGTGTCGCTCGGCACCTCGGGCATCGGGAAGGCGACGCGCAGCGTCACCGGCTGGCCGGTGTCGTTGCGCATCTCGTAGCGCACCTTCACCTCCGACGGCGACAGCGTGAGATCCTCGCGCTGCATGGTGATCGCGTCGGTCTTCACCAGCACGATCCCGCCGGCGGCGAGTTCGGACGACGAATCGTTGGCCATCGCTGAGCCGACGAAGGCGAGCGCCAACGCGAGCGCACGCGCGGCCTGTACGGGAAGCGAGACGCCCATGCTGTTACTTGGGCAGCTCGTACTTCAGCGTCACTTCGCCCAGGCCCTCGATCTTCCCGGTGGCGGTGCTGCCCGGCGGCACGAACTGGCAGGCGACCATGCTGCCCGTCGAGACGATCATCCCCTTCTTCAGGCGCTTGCCGTGGTCGCCCAGTTTGTTGGCGAGCCAGGCGAGCGCATTGTAGCAATGGCCCAGCACGTCGCCCGAATGGCCCTCGCGCACGACCTTTCCGTCGAAGGAGACCGAGCCGTTCAGGTTGCTGAGGTCGAGCTTGGCCCAGTCCTTGTTGGGCTTGGCCAGCAGCGAGCCGCCGTTCCAGCCGGCATCCATGATCAGCGGATTGACGGCGAGGCGGCTGTAGTCGGCGCCGCGATCCTCGATCAGCTCGAAGCCGGCGCGGGCGCTGCCGACATACTGGGCGATCGAGTCCTTGTCGTAGGGCTTGCCCTTCCGTGCCGGCACGTCGGCATTCACCGTCAGGATGATCTCCAGTTCGGCGCCCAACCGCGTCCAGCGATCGGCGCGCACCGTGGCCTTGTGCTCGAACACACGCTTCTTGCGGATCGGTCCGTAGGCGGGCCCCTTGAGGCCGGTCTGCGCCAGGATCTGCGGCGAGGTCAGCGCGATCTTGTAGCCGACGAGCGGGCCCTGCTTGACCATCTGCTTCTTGAGGAAAGCGTCCTGGACCTTGTAGGCGAGCCGCTCGTCGTCGGTCGCGAACTGTTCGGGCCACCAGCCGACCACGGCGCGCGACTTGTCGACCTGATGCAGCCACGTGGCAACCTTGGCGACGCTGAACGTCATCGTTTCTTCCCCTTGCTTGATCTCTTCGTCCCCGCATAGTGCCATCCATGGCGGCGAAAGCGTTGCAAAATCTGGGGCCCGTGCGCAGCGGCGCGGTGGTGGGTGTCATCCTGGCGGGCGGCGAGGGACGGCGCATGGGGCCGGGCCCGCTGAAGCCGCTGCGGCCCCTGGCCGGCAAGCCGATGATCGCCCATGTGGTCGAGCGGTTGCGACCGCAGGTGATGGATCTGGTGATCGTGGCCAACGATCCCGACCCGGCCTTCAAGTCGCTCCACGTCCCCGTCGTCGCCGATGCGCCTGACATCCAGCGCGCCGCGCGGCGGGAGGGACGACGCCTCGGGCCGTTGGCCGGCATCCTGGCCGGGATGGAATGGGCGCTGAAGCATCACCCTCATTCTGGCTGGATCCTGACCGCGCCGGCCGACGTGCCGTTCCTGCCGCTCGACCTCACGGTGCGGCTGTGCGGTCTGATGCACGTGCCCGAGCCGGACGTCCTGATGGTGCGCCACGGCAAGCGGCGCGAGCATACGCTGGCGATCTGGTCGGTGAAGCTGGCGGCCGATCTCCGGAAGGCGATCCTCGACGAAGGGATGCGCCGGGTCGAGACCTTCGCCCAGCGCTATGCCTTCGAGGAACTCGTCTGGCCGGGCAATGCCGCGCCATTCCTCAACGTCAACACGCCCGCCGAGCTCAGCGAGGCGCTGGCTCGTCTGGAACCAGTTCGATCACGTTCCCGTCGATGACCACCTTGCCGGCATTCTCGAAGTTCACGGTGATGCGATGGCCGATCATCGACTGGATCTGACCCAGGCCCCAGTCCGGCTGGCTGGGGTGGCGCACGAAGTCGCCGGGGCTCAGGAGGCCGTTACCGGGTTTTCCGAACAAGTTTCCGTTATTCCCGCCTGTGGGTACGATGAAGCGCGTGTGACGCCTTCCGGCCTCAATCTGCAGTATAGACTGGGCGTCGTCATGTCATGGAGGACACAATGAACCATACCCGTATCGCCATCGCCTCGGCCCTAGCCGCCGCCCTCGTGCTGCCGGCCGCCACCAGCCAGGCGCAGGGCAACATGGAGAAGTGCTACGGCATCGCCAAGGCCGGCAAGAACGACTGCCAGACCGCCAAGTCGTCCTGCGCCGGCACGTCGAAGAAGGACGCGCAGGCTGACGCCTGGATTTCCGTCCCGAAGGGCGCCTGCGACAAGATCATCGGCGGCAAGCTCACGCCGAGCTGAGGATGCTCCCGGTCGCCGGCATCGGGCTGCGCTCGCCGCACCTCGCGGAGATCGCGCGCGACCGGCCGGCGACCGGCTTCCTCGAGGTCCACGCCGAGAACTATCTCGCGGCGTCTCCGGCAAGGCAGGCCGTCGAGAGGCTGCGGCAGGACTATGAACTTTCCATACATGCCGTGGGGCTTTCGCTGGGCTCCGCCGACGGTCTCGACGAGGTGCATCTCGATCGCGTCTCCGCGCTGATCGCTCGACTGCAGCCCGCGCTGGTTTCCGACCATCTCGCCTGGAGCGTTTCGGACGGCCGCTACCTCAACGACCTGCTGCCGCTGCCCTACACGGAGGAAGCGCTCCAGCTCGTCGCGCGCAACGTCGATCGCCTGCAGGAGAAAATCGGGCGGCAGGTGCTGGTCGAGAATCCGTCCTGTTATCTCGCCTTCAATCACTCGACCCTAACAGAACCCGAGTTCCTGTCGGAACTGGCGCGCCGCACCGGCTGCGGGCTGTTGCTGGACGCCAACAACATCGTGGTCACGGCGCACAATCTGCGGCTCGATCCGACGTCGTGGCTGAATGGTCTTCCAGCCGCGGCGATCGGCGAATACCATCTGGCCGGCCATGCGATGAACGAGGCCGACGGCGAGACGATCCTGATCGACGATCACGGCAGCCGCGTAAGCGATAATGTGTGGAGCCTGTTCCAGGAGATCGTGCGACGCCATGGGCCGCGTCCGACCCTGATCGAATGGGACACCGACCTCCCCGCCATCGGCGTGCTGCTCGACGAAGCGCGGCGGGCCGATGAAGCGCTCGACGCGAGGAAGGGGACCGATGCTCGCGCTGCGTGACCTCCAGGCGGCCTTCACAGCCCACCTGACGGGCGACGATCGCGCCGACCTCATGGGCGTGGTGTCGGGCGATACGATCCCGGCGGCGGCGCGGTTGCGGGTCCATCGTCATCACGTCCGGCACAGCCTGGCGACGGCACTGGCCAGTACCTTCCCGACGGTGCAGGCGATCGTTGGCGAGCAATTCTTCCAGGCCATGGCGGAGGCCTTTGTCCTGGGCGACCTGCCCAGCCAGCCCGTTCTGGCAGAGTATGGGGCAGGCTTTCCGGCCTTCATCGAAGGCTACGGTCCTGCGGCTTCCCTGCCGTACCTCGCTGACATGGCTCGGCTCGATTGGGCCTTGAACCTCGCATTTCACGAAACTGTGTCCGGGACGTTGGCGGCCGAGGACCTGGCGGACATGCCGCCCGAACGTCTGCTTGATTTGCGGCTGGCCCTCGCACCCGGCGCCACCTTGATCCGGTCGCCTTATCCGATCGACCGGATCTGGCATGCGTCGCGGCCGGGGGGATCGGCGGAATCGGTCGGATTGGACGGCGGGGCGGCGGCGGTCATCGTCCTGCGTCAAACGGACGATGCCGCTTTCGTCCTCCTGAGCCCTGCAGATGCCGAGCTAGTCATGACGCTGTGTGATGGCAGGACACTTGAGGAGGGGGCTCAGGCCGCCTTTCTGGTGGACGCCGCCTTCGACCTGACCACAACCTTCGCGCGTTTGCTTGCTTTGCAGGCATTTGCTGCGTTGCAGCATGGGGCGCGAGGCTCGGGCTGAAAAGCCCTTATATTTTGCAGATTTATGGCGGTTTCTGCACTGCACGGCTGATTCGGCTACGGGACGCGAAACGTTCTTGCTCCGCAAAGACCCATCCCTATACTCCGCGCGCTTTTGAGACGGGTCCATCGCCCCTTGATGGATCGCATGCGCTGCGAGTGGAGTTGCCGACGATGTCGATTACGTTGCCGCAGAATTATCGGCCGACAGAGCGTGAAGCGTTCATGAACCCGATGCAGCAGGAGTACTTCCGGCAGAAGTTGCTGAGGTGGAAGGGCGAGCTGATCGACGAATCGAATCAGACCCTGCAGAACATGCAGGAGGAAAGCCTGGCCCAGCCCGATCTCGCCGATCGTGCCACCGCCGAAACGGACCGTTCGCTCGAACTGCGTACCCGGGATCGCTTTCGCAAGCTGATCTCCAAGATCGACCAGGCGATGAAGTCGATCGAGGAAGGCACCTACGGCTATTGCGAGGAGACCGGCGAGCCGATCTCGCTGAAGCGTCTCGAGGCGCGCCCGATCGCGACCCTCTCGGTCGAGGCCCAGGAGCGACACGAGCGCATGGAGCGCACCCGCCGCGACGAAGGCGCCGACTGAGCGACGAAAAAAGGCCCGCATCGAGCGGGCCTTTTCTTTTGGGCGTCAGGCAGGCGCCGATCAGGCCCTGGCTTCCGCCTGCATCTCCTGGCGCTTGAGCGCGCGACCGGCCTTGCCGTCGCCCTGCTTGCCGTCACGCCACACGATGGAACCGTTGCACAGCACCGTGTCGATGCCCCTGGCCGGCGAAATCGGCTTCTCGAACGTCGCTGTGTCGATCACGGTCTCCGGATCGAAGATGCAGATGTCGGCGTAGAAGCCGGGCTTCACCTCGCCGCGCTTGGCCAGGTGGAAGCGTTGCGCCGAATAGGACGTCATGCGCCGGACCGCGTCCTCGAGCGGGAAGAGCTTGAGGTCGCGCGAGTAGTGGCCGAGCACGCGCGGGAAGGTGCCCCACAGGCGCGGATGGGGGTGGGCGTCGAACGGGATGCCGTCCGAGCCGATCATGGCGCCGGGATGGGCCATCGCGGCCTGCACGTCCTTCTCGTCCATCATGAAGTAGATGGCGCCGGCCGGCTGGATGCGGTCGGCGGCTTCCTTCATCGAGCAGCCCATCTCGTCGGCGATCTCCTTGAGGTCGCGACCGCTGAGGCCCGGCACCTTGTCGGACCAGGTGATCAGCACCTTGTCGGCGCGCTCCAGCATGTCGGAGCGCAGGATCGTCGAGCCGGCGACGTAGGGATATACGTCGAAGGCGATCTGCTGCTTCTTCATCGCTTCGTTGAAGTGCGGCAGCGTCTCCTTCATGCGGCCGAAGTTGGAGCGGCCCGAGCACTTGTGGTGAGAGACGATGATCTCGGCGCCGACGCGGCGGCCGATCTCGAAGGTCTCGTCCATCGCCTTCAGGATGTGATCGCCCTCGTCGCGCATGTGGGCGGTGTAGACGCCACCCCACTTGCCGAGCGGCGTGGCCACTTCGACGACCTCGTCGGTCGAGGCGTGGCTCGACACGGCATAGAACAGGCCGCTCGACATGCCGATGGCGCCCTGTTCGAGGCTCTGGTCGAGCAGCTCCCGCATCTGCTTGATCTCTGATGCCGTGGCAACGCGGTTGAGGTCGTCGCCCATCGAGTTGATGCGCAGCGTGCCGTGGCCGATCAGGAAGGCCCCGTTGATGGCGGGCCTGGCCGCGTCGACCTTGTCGGCGAACTCGGCGAAGCTGGAGGAGAGGTTCTCCTTCTTCTTGATGATCAGCGACATCCAGTGGCCGACGTCGGGCCGGACATAGGGCGCGGCCGAGACGCCGCAATTGCCGCAGACCACCGTCGTCACGCCCTGGCTGGCCTTCATGGCCATGCCGGGATTGTCGATCAGCGCCGTGTCGTCGTGCGTGTGCACGTCGATGAAGCCCGGCGCCACGACCTTGCCGGCGGCGTCGATTTCGTTGTCGCCCTTCAAGGTGCCCGGCGCCTCGACCGCGGCGATGCGATCGCCTTTAAGGGCGACGTCGGCGGCGAACAGCTTCCTGCCCGTGCCGTCGGCGACCTGGCCGTTGCGGATGACGATGTCGTAGTTGGCCATGGGGGAACTCCTGGACCGGAAACAGTTGAGATTTGACGCGGGACGGTCGCACTTGATGCAAGGATCCCTCGCTACGCTCGGGATGACAGCTGTTTGACTAAGCGCACTGCGCAAAACCCAACAATAGTGTCATCTCGAACGAAGTGAGGGATCCTTGGCTTTCCTTCAGGCCTCGTTGCGGCCCAGCCGCATGTCGAGGTCGAACGGGTAGAGCGGACGCTTTACGCGCTCGTACTTGAAGAGCTTGAGGTCCGAGGCGGTGCAGCCGTCGCCGTCGCACATCACGATGTGCTTGGCGATAGGCTCGAAGCCGGCACGGAAATGCTGGCGCGACTTGATCAGCACGTACTTCTTGCGGCGCGGATCGATGCCGCAATGGGTGAAGACGCCGAGGTCGTAGGGCTCGGCGCGCTTCTCTGAGACGACGATCAGCATCTTGCCCGTGTCGAGGACGGCGGTGCGGCCCATGCGGACCGTGGTGCCGGTCGCCATCGGGCCGGTCACGATGAACTGGCCGTCGGTGATCGCCTTCACCTTGCCCGTCACCTTGAGCGGCTTGCCCTTCAGCCCCATGGCGGGCATGTCGATCTTGCCGCCCAGTTCGAGCGTCACTTCGGCACCGACGCCCGCCTTGATCATCTGCTCGACGCAGGCGGGATCGCAGATCGGTCCGGCGCAGGCATCCTCGAGGTCCTGCTTCATGGCCTCCTCGATGACGCTCATCACGTCCTGGGTGCCGCCCGACGCGGTGTTGTCGCCGTGGTCGGCCATGACGACGGGATAGTCGGTGTAGCCCTTGGCGCGGCCGACCTGGACCGACAGCGGCTCGGGATGGAACAGGAAGCCTTCGCGCTTCTCCCACGCCGTATCGAGGATCTTGTTGAGGAGGATCTCGCCTTCGGCCGTGCGCTTGTCGCAGACGATGACCGAGGAGAGGGCGAGGTGGGGGATGTCGGCCTGCGGGAAGCCGCCGAACACGGAGGCGTTCAGCACTTCGCCGGTATCCTCGGCCTGGTTGGCCATGCCCATCAGCGTCTTCATCGGCTCGCGCGAGGGCGTGTGGACCAGCGAGCTGCTCATGATCGGGCGGTTGCCCCATACCATCTTCGGCTCGATCTCGCCGGCCAGGGTCCGGATCAGCGTCCGTCCGGCGCGGCGGGCCGTGTCGGCCATGTCGATATGGGGATAGGTGCGGTAGCCCGTCAGGATCGTGGCGCCATTCACCATGGCGTCGGTCATCTGGGTATGGAAATCGAGCGCCACGGCGATCGGCACGTCGGGCGCGATCCTGCGGATGCGGTTCAGCAACTCGCCTTCGCCATCGTCATAGTGCTCGGCGACCATGGCGCCGTGCAAAGCGAGGAGGACGGCGTCGCAGCCCTTCTTCACCTCGTCGACGATGGCGGTGGTCATCTGCTCGTATGCCGCTTTGGTGACCAAGCCCGACGGATGGGCAGAGGCTGCCATGGGGACCGTGAATTCGGCACCGGCCTTGCGGGCCACCTCGATGAAGCCACCCAGTGAGGTATTGGTGCCTTCCGCTTCCTTGATGGCGTCGGGCCCGCTCAGGGCGCCAAGGCCGCCGCCTCGGGCGAACGACTCGATCGGGGTGGGCAGCGGCGAGAACGTATTGGTCTCGTGCATCATCATCGCGACTACGAACTTCTTGGCCAACAACCCCTCCATCCAGGACTTAAGTCTTTGAACACCCTACAGAAACCGCACACCTCGCGCGTTTGCTGAAGCAATGCAATTGGTGCATGGCTGCATCGCACTATTCTTGTGCGTTGCAAAAACAACACACCTGATCCCAGACATCAACGAACGCTAAATATGTGAATTCAGGGCTCTTTTTCGCTCTTGCATTCTCTTCGCAGGTGCACCATTCTTTGAGGGCAGCAAACGCTACCTCGGTAGCCTCTTTGTTTGCTGTATGCCCGTCTTGGGCGTTTCCTCCCTAAACTCGGGCCGTGCTTGTCACGGCCCCTTTTTTTGCCCAATCGGCTGATTATCGGGGGCCTGTTGCGGTCCTATTCGGCCGCGAGGGGCCGGGGCCGCAGCGTTTCCCGGGCCTGCTGGCCCATTTCTTCCAGCAGGCCGGTGATCAGCCTGGCGAAGACGCCGGCGACCGGCAGCTTCTCGTGCCGCGCCTCGTCCATGTAGAGCGCCCGGTTGATCTCGATCTGGAGCGTGTGGCGCGCGAGCACTGGCCGGCCGTAGCGTTGCGTCGTGAAACCGCCGGCATAGGGCTGGTTGCGCAGCACGCGCAGCCCCCGTGCGCGAAACCAGCGCTCTGCCGCGGCCACGAGTTCGGGAGCGCAGGCCTCGCCGTGATTGTCGCCCAGGACGATGTCGACCCGCTGGTCCCGGTCGCGCGAGCCGAGGCTGGAGACCGAGGAGGGCATCGAATGGGCATCGATCAGCAGGGCCCCGCCGAACGAACTGTAGGTATTCTCGACCAGCAGGGAGAGCGTCTGGTGATAGGGGCGCCAGCAGGTTTCCAGGCGATGCTCGATCGTTTCCGCCGGCACGCGGCCGCGATAGATCGCCTCGCCGCTGGCCGCGACGCGGGGGATCATGCCCAAGCCCGCCGCCACACGCGTGGTGCGGTGGTTCAGGGGACGAGGCAGCGGCCCCTCGAACATCGCGGGATCCAGTTCGTAGGGCTCGCGGTTGGCATCGACATAGGAGCGCGGGAAGCGGGCGGCCAGGAACGGCATGCCGAGCGACGGGGCGGCGGCAAAAAGCTCATCGACGAAGGCATCTTCCGCTCGGCGGAGCGCGGCGAGGGAAACGGCCGCCTGCTCGAGAAAGGCTGCGGGATAGGTCGAGCCGCTATGCGGCGACGCGACGACCACGGGAACCGTCTGGTGGGCCGGCAGCCGGCAATCCAGCGCCTCGTGGTCGGGCAGGACCGGAAGAAAATCCATTCCTTGGTCATAGCGGGTGGAACGGGGCACGTCACCTTTCGCGCTCTTGCCAATCCGTTTCCCGCGATGTAGACGACCGCTCTTCCGCGCTACCGGATGGTTTCGACCCCGGCAGCAGCAGGTGATGGGCGCGTAGCTCAGCGGTAGAGCACTGTCTTGACATGGCAGTGGCCACAGGTTCGATCCCTGTCGCGCCCACCATCGCCCCTTCATTCCGGCAGCCCTTGATTGGAAGTCCCGACCGGGGCACCAGTATGGGCATGGCTGGAGTTCCGATGACCGATTTCTACTCGCTCTATTCCCATGAGTTCGTGCGCGTGGCGTGCTGCGTGCCGCGCACCCGCGTGGCCGATGCCGCCTACAATCTCGCCGAGACCCTGAAGCTCGCCGCGCAGGGCGACAAGGCGCGCGCCGCCGTCATGGTCTTCCCCGAACTCGGCTTGTCCTCCTATGCCATCGAGGACCTGCTGCTGCAGGACGCGCTGCTGGACGAGGTCGAGCGGTCGATCGCCAAGATCGTCGAGGCCTCGCGCAAGCTCTTCCCGGTCCTGATCGTCGGCGCGCCGCTCCGGGTCTCGGGCCGCCTCTACAACACCGCCGTCGTCGTCCATCGCGGCAAGGTGCTGGGCGTGGTGCCGAAAACCTACCTGCCGAACTATCGCGAGTTCTACGAGAAGCGGCATTTCATCTCCGGCGCCAACGTGCTCGGCCACGAGGTCGAGCTGCTGGGCGAGACCGTGCCGTTCGGCACCGATCTCCTCTTCAAGGCAGCCGGCATCGATCTCACCTTCCATGTCGAGATCTGCGAGGACGTCTGGGTGGCGATCCCGCCGTCCAGCCACGCCGCGCTCGCGGGCGCCGAGCTGCTGGTGAACCTGTCGGCCAGCAACATCACCATCGGCAAGGCGGAGGCGCGGCGGCTGCTCTGCGGCAGCCAGTCGATGCGGGCGGTCGCGGCCTATGCCTATTCGGCGTCGGGGCCGGGGGAATCGACGACCGATCTCGCCTGGGACGGCCATGCCGCGATCTACGAGATCGGTGACCAACTCGTCGAGTCCGCGCGCTTCGAGAAGGACTCGACGATGATCCAGGCCGACGTCGACCTCGGTCGCATCCGGCAGGAGCGCCTGCGCTACAACGGCTTCGCCGATTGCGCGCTGCAGGAGAAGGAGAGGGTCGAGCGCTTCCGGACGCTTTCCTTCGCCTTCGATCCGCCTAAGGAGAGCGTGGCGCTGGATCGCGCGATCGAGCGCTTTCCCTACGTGCCGTCCGATCCGGCCAAGCTGCGCGACAATTGCTACGAGGCCTACAACATCCAGGTCCAGGGGCTGGCGCAGCGCCTGCAGTCGAGCCGCACCGAGAATGCCGTCATCGGCGTGTCGGGCGGCCTCGATTCGACCCATGCGCTGATCGTCATCTGCCGGGCGATGGATCGCCTCGGCCTCAGCCGCAAGAACGTCTTCGCCTACACGATGCCGGGCTTCGGCACGTCCGACAAAACCCACACCAATGCCTGGCGGCTGATGAAGGCGCTGGGCGTCACGGCGGCGGAGATCGACATCAAGCCGGCGGCGACGCAGATGCTGGCCGATATCGGCCATCCGTTCGGCCGCGGCGAGAAGGTCTACGACATCACTTTCGAGAACGTGCAGGCGGGCCTGCGCACCGACTATCTGTTCCGCCTGGCCAACCAGCAGCGCGGCATGGTGGTCGGCACCGGTGACCTCTCCGAACTCGGCCTCGGCTGGTGCACCTACGGCGTGGGCGATCACATGTCCCACTACAATCCCAACGGCTCGGTCTCCAAGACGCTGATCCAGCACCTGATCCGCTTCGTCGCCGCGTCGGGCGACGTCAGCGCCGAGACGGCCGAGATCCTGCACGACATCCTCAATACCGAGATCTCGCCCGAGCTCATTCCGGCCGGCGAGAAGGGCGTGGTGCAGGCGACCGAGAGCTTCGTCGGTCCCTATGCGCTGCAGGATTTCAATCTCTTCTACCTGACGCGGCTGGGCTACCGCCCGTCGAAGATCGCCTTCATGGCGTGGAACGCCTGGCACGGCATCGGCAAGGGCGCGTGGCCCGCCAACATGGAAGAGGAAACCCGGCGCGCCTATACGCTGGAGGAAATCCGCAAGTGGCTGGCGCTGTTCCTGCGGCGCTTCTTCACCAACCAGTTCAAGCGCTCGGCGGTGCCCAACGGGCCGAAGATTTCGTCCGGCGGATCGCTGTCACCACGGGGCGACTGGCGTGCGCCGTCCGACGGCAGCCCCGACATCTGGCTCGAGGAGATGAAGGCCATTCCCGAGACGAAGGCGAAGACCAGGAAGAAGTAGCCGGCTTCGGCGTCGCCGTCGTTTGCCTGTTCGGGCCAAAATGCTACCAAGGCCCGAAGGTGCAGCGTAGGGAGGATTCGATGCCGCTCGAGATCAAGAAGACGGTCCAGCAGATGGTCGACGAGGCCAACAGCCAGATCGAGACGTTGTCGCTGGCCGAAGCGATGAAGATCCACGGCCAGCCCGGCGTCACTTTCATCGACATCCGCGATATCCGCGAACTGTGGCGCGACGGCACGATCCCCGGCGCGATCAACGTGACGCGCGGCATGCTTGAGATGTGGATCGATCCCAAGAGCCCCTACGCCAAGGACTACTTCCAGACCGGCAACAAGTTCGTGTTCTTCTGCGCCGGCGCCTGGCGCTCGGCGCTGTCGACCAGGACCGCCCAGGATATGGGCCTGACCCCGGTGGCGCATTTCGAAGGTGGATTCGGCGCCTGGAAGAAGGCCGGCGGTCCCGTCGAGACGGTCGAGCCCAAGAAGTAAGTCGCGGCCGATGAGCCCCGACCAGCCTGTCGTTCCGCAGCCGGTCATCGACGACATTCCCGATTTCACGTCGATCCCGGCCCTGGTTGCGCGGCATGCGCGCAGCTATCCGGACAAGCCGGCGGTGAAATGCGACGGCGTGGTGCGGAACTGGGCCGAATTCGACGGGCGCATCAACCGGATCGCCCGTCGGCTGTCGGAGATGGGGCTGGGGCGGGGCGACAAGATCGCCATCCTTGCCGCCAATTCGATCGAATATCTTGAGACCTTCATGGGCGGCCTGCGCGCCGGCGCCTGCGTCGTGCCGTTGTCGACCATGGCGGCGGCGGACGCGCTCGAAAAGATGCTCGACGATTGCGACGCCAAGGTCCTGTTCCTGTCGGACCAGTACCGCGCGCTGGTCGAGCCCTACGAGGCGCGGCTGGGCAAGCTCGTCGAGGGCGGCCGCATCGCCTACGACTTCGTGCGGTCGGGTTGGCAGGATTTCGAGGCGTGGCTCGCGCCGGCGAGCGATGCGCCCTTCGCCACGGAGATCGAGCCGCTCGACGATTTCAACATCATCTACAGTTCCGGCACGACCGGTCTGCCCAAGGGCATCCTCCACTCGCACGCCCTGCGCAGCCAGCTGCCCATCCGGTTCCCGGCCTTCGACTACGGCCCCGACACGATCTCGCTGGTGTCGACACCGCTCTACTCCAACACCACGCTGGTCGCGCTGCTGGCGACAGTCGGTGTCGGCGGCACGTCGATCCTGATGCGCAAGTCCGACGTCGTGAAGTTCCTGGAGCTGGCCCAGGCCGAGCGCGTCACTCACGCGATGCTGGTGCCGGTGCAATACCAGCGCATCCTGGCGCATCCCGATTTCGACAGATACGACCTCGGCGCCTTCAAGACCAAGCTGTCGACCAGCGCACCGCTCCGGGCACAGGTGAAGGAAGACTGCGTCAAGCGCTGGCCCGGCCGCCTGATCGAGATCTACGGCCTGACCGAGGGCGGCGGGAGCTGCATGCTCGAAGCCAACCTGCATCCCGGCAAGCTTCATACGGTCGGCACGCCGGGTTTCGGCGTCGAGCTCCGGATCCTGGACGAGCAAGGCAAGGAACTGCCGCAAGGCGAGGTCGGTGAGATTGCCGGCCGCGCCGAGATGATGATGAAGGGCTACTACAAGCAGGACGACAAGACGCGCGAACTGTTCTGGTACGACGAGAAGGGCCGCCTGTTCTTCAAGTCCGGCGACATGGGCAGGATCGACGAGGACGGGTTCCTGATCCTGCTCGATCGCAAGAAGGACATGATCATCTCCGGCGGCTTCAACGTCTATGCCGCCGACATCGAGGTCCTGCTGCTGAAGCATCCCGACGTGATCGATGCCGCGGTGATCGGCGTGCCGAGCGACCAGTGGGGCGAATCGCCGATGGCGCTGTGCGTGCGCCGCGACGGCGCTGCCCTGAGCGAAGAGGCGTTGCGCGAATGGGCGAACGGCCAGCTCAGCAAGACGCAGCGGCTCGTCGCCGTCGAATTCCGTGACTCGCTTCCGCGCAGCACCATCGGCAAGATCATGAAGCGCGAACTCCGGGCTCCCTACTGGGAAGGCCGGACGGCCAAGATTTGAGGATTACCATGACCGGACCAATGCTGCGTTCCGCCCATCTCTTCACGCTGACCCTGCAGGTCGACCCGAACTTCACCGACGTGGGCGAGACGCCCTATGGCCGCCGCCGCATCGCGACGGTCACGGGCGGCACGTTCGAGGGCGAGGAACTGCGCGGCACCGTCCTGCCGGCGCCGGCCGGCGACTGGCTGCTGCAGCGACGCGACGGCATCCTGATGCTCGACGTGCGCCTCACGCTCAAGACCGACGACGGCCATCTCGTCTACATGAGCTATCGCGGCATGCGGCACGGCCCGGCCTGGGTGCTCGAGCAGCTCAACAAGGGCGAGAAGGTCGATCCCAGCCAGTATTACTTCCGCGCCACGCCGTACTTCGAGACCGCATCGGAGAAGTACCGCTTCCTCAATCGCATCGTCTGCGTCTCGACCGGCCGCCGCGACCCCACCGGGCCGGTCTACGAGGTCTTCCAGATCCTCTGATGGTCGATCTCTCGACGCTCGCCTTGTTCGGCGTCGCGGCGCTGGCGCTCACCCTGACGCCGGGCCCCGACATGCTGCTGATCGCTTCGCGCAGTGCGAGCCAGGGCAAGGCGGCGGGCTTCGCGACCCTGGCCGGCATCCAGGTCGGCACCTACTGCCACGGGCTGGCGGCGGCATTCGGCCTGTCGCAGCTATTCCTGATCGTGCCCGTCGCCTACGACGTCGTGCGCTACGGCGGTGCGGCCTATCTTCTCTATCTCGCCTGGAAGACGGTGCGCTCCGGCGCCGTGACGGCTGCACCCGAGGCCGGCGCGACCCGTCACGCCATCGGCACCATGTTCCGACAGGGGCTGCTGACCAATATCCTGAACCCGAAGATGGCCCTGTTCGTGCTGGCGCTGTTCCCGCAGTTCGTCCAGCCGGAAGCGGGCTCGGTCGCGCTGCAGATCATGGTGCTGGCGACAGTGCTCAACGCAGTTGGCCTGGTGGTGAACGGCGCTGTCATCCTGGGCGCCAGCCGCCTCGGCCGCGTCTTCGCGAGCCGGGGCCGCTTCCGCCGCCTGCCGCAATACTTCCTCGGCGCCGTCTTCGCCGGCCTGGCGACGAGACTGGCGTTCGACTCGAGGCGCTGACTACCAACGGGGCGCGTAACTGCCTCGACCTGCTTCGTCCTATCCTTTGGGTGCCGCGATCCTCTCCAGCACCGGCAGGATGTACTCGCGGAACCTGGCCGGGTTCTCGCTCATCGGGAAATGGCCCAGCTCCTTCATGACCTGCACATGGGCGCCGGGAATCTGCGCCGCCGTCCGCAGCGTGTCCTCGGCGGTGCAGGAGAAGTCGTACTCGCCGGTCAGCAGGTAGAGCGGGCAGACGCCGGTATCGATCGACTTCACCTTCTCGCGCAGGTCACCGTCGACGCGATAGAAATAGAGATCGCCTTTGAAGATGCCGGGCCCGCCCTGCATGTACATCCACAGCGTTTCGTGGCGGCTGACCGGCGGGCTCTGCGGTGCGATCAGGCCGGAGATCAGCGCCGCGCACACCTCGCCGCCATGGACGTCCGGACGATGCAGCCACGACGTGTCGTACCAGGGCTGCTGGAAGTCGGCGGCCTCCAGGGCCACCAGCGCACGGAACTCGGCGGCATGGGCGATCGCGAGATTGAGCACGATGCGGCCACCGATCGAGCAGCCCATCACCACCGGCCTGTCGAGTTCCATGGCCTGGCAGAAGGCCCGGATGGCGGCGGTGTAGGAGGCTGTCGTCAGCCGGTATTCGGTCGTCTCCCAACCGGTGGGCGGCGTCGACTTGCCGTGCCAGGGCATGTCGAAGGCCAGCACGCGGTAGCGGCGGGTGATTTCCGGGTCGGCCAGCAGGTGGCGGAACTGGCGGTTGTCGGCACCGGCCGTGTGCAGGCAGACGAGGGGAATGCCTTGTCCCGCTTCCTCGAAATAGATGCGATGCGGCGTGCCGTCGATGTCGAGCCGCACGTAGCGGCCGACCATGGGATCGAGAACGGGCGCCATGTCAGTTGGCCTCCGGCAGCCGGCGAGGTAGCGCCAGCAGGTCCTTGAAATATTGCAGGTTCTGCAGAAGGGGACGCAGGTCGCCTTCCATTGAAGCGGCGCCCCGCTTGGTGAGCGCGAACAGGTCGTGCCAGCCCGGCTCGGGCATGCTGCGCCAGTGATGCCGCCAGGCCTCGTCGCTGCCGCGTATCGTGAAGACCGTCGACCTCATCAGCCGCGGTCCGCGGTCGAAAGTGGCGAGGGAGCCATCCTTCAGCGTGAGGTGGAAGGGCTCGCTGCCGATGTCGACCCGGCACTCGACGCTCAGCCAGCGGCCACGTCTCAGGAGATCGGTATCGTCGGCGAGGAGTTTGGGCAGTTTCGCGAAGCAATCCGCAGGTGTCATTCCTGCAGTATGTACTCGATCGTCGATCCGTCGGAAGCCTTGAACGCGGACTTCACCCAGCGGCCGCGGTCGTCGAACCACTGATCCATCTGGACGTCGCCGGTATAGGTGTAGCGGGTCGCCTCAAGGGTGCCGTTCGCGGTTTTGATCGTCTCGCGGCCCCGAGGCGTGATCTGGACCTTGGCCAGGGCGCCGTTCTGGGAGTTGAGCATCGCCGACTGCTTGACCTGATTCAGGTTCCAGTGGGTCGAGGGAAGGGTGCTCGACGGCAGCGTGGCCTGGTTCGGGGTTCCCTGCTGGAAGCCGACGTCGCTCGCCGTCATCTTGGGCGCGCCGCTGCCTTCGCGCACCACCGCCAGACCCGTGGCGTCATTCCGGGCCTTGATCCCGAACTTGCTGCCGTTGTCGTCGGTCTGGGTCGCGATGGATTCGAACGTGTTGCCGTTCCAGACTTCCTGACCGCGATGCATGTAGCGGTACATCGTGAGGCCGAGCGCCTTGACCGCGAAGTCGATCGAGGTCGTCACGGTGCGCTTGTCGCCGTTCTGCTGGAAGGTGAGCGTGTGCGTGCCGATGCGCTCGCCGTTGCGGAATGCGGCGAAAACATGGCTAGGGCCGTAGGGAAAGTCGGCGGTGGCCTGGGCGGCGGCCGAGCCGCAGCCCATGAGCATCAGTGCAAGGATCAGTCTGCGTTTCATCGGTGGCTCCTGGTCCTTATACGCACCGGGCGGCCGCCGGATCCCTCTCAAACGACCCGATCGGCCTTGAGCCTGGCGATAACGGCCTCATCATACCCCAGTTCCTGCAAAATTTGTTCCGTGTGCTCGCCGAGTTGGGGGGCCCGGCGGCGGATGGTGAGGGGCGTGCGGGAGAGCTTCACGGGTTCCTGCAGCACCGGCACCGGCATCTTGGCCCCGGGATACTCCATCGAGTGGAAGAACTTCGCTTCCTGGACGTGCTTGTCGTCCAGCGCCTGCTGAGGCGTATAGACCGGGCCGGCAGGAATGCGGTTGGCCTCCAGCGCGGCCAGCGCCTCGGCGACGGTTCGGGTGTCGCACCACTTCTGCATGATGGCCGAGAGGGTCTCGCCATTGTCGCCGCGGGCAAGGTCGTCCTTGAAGCGCGGATCGGCCGCCAGCGTGTCGTCGCCCATCAGCGTGCACCAGCGCACGAACAGCGGCTGGCCGATGGTCATGGCGTAGATCCAGCCGTCCTTGCACTTGAAGGTGTCGGACGGGCCGGCGGTGAAGCCGCGGTTGAGCGTGGCCACGCGGTTGAGATTGAGCATCGCCTGCTCGATCAGGTGGCTGTTGGTGATGTTGATGGCCGTGCGGAGCAGCGCGGTCTCGACTTTCTGCCCTTTGCCGCTCTTGGCGCGGTCCATGAGGGCGGCCAGCACGCCTACCGTGTTGAGCAGGGCGGTGCCGAAATCGACGACGGGTGCGTTGATGCGGGTCGGCGTCTCGCCGTCGCCGGAGAGGTGCATGGCGCCGGACATCGCCTGGCCGATCGTGTCGAAGCCGACGCGGGTCTTGTAGGGGCCCTCCGAGCCGAAGGTCGAGGTGGTGGCGAGGATGATGCGCGGATTGATGGCCGAGATGGTCTCGTAGTCGATGCCCATCTTCTGCAGGTCTTCGTAGGGCAGGTTGGCGATGACGATGTCGGACGTCGCGACCAGCTTCTTCACGATCTCCCGGCCCTCGGGCTTCATCGGATTGAGGGTGAGGCCAAGCTTGTTCCGTCCCATCTGCAGGAACATGGCGCCATCGCCGCCCTCGACGACCGGGGTCACCCAGCGGTCCTCGCTGCCCTCGAGCTTCTCGATCCGGATCACCTCGGCGCCCAGGTCGGCCAGCATCGTGCCGCAGAACGGACCGGCGATGTAGCGGCCGAAATCGAGTACGCGGATTCCTTCGAGAACGCCTGACATGTGACCTTGTCCTCCCTCGCGCCGGGCACGGATGGGCTGGCTGCAATGGAGCATTAGCAGAGGTCGCCCGGCCGTTCTATTCGCCTCGGCCGCCTGGCGTCTCGGCCGCCTGGGGCCCGGCCGCGGGCGCTCAGTCGAAGAAGGTGTTGGGCTTCAGGAAGACCGCGAGCATCAGGCAGCCCTCGTCGGTCCAGGCGTCGTGGCGGCTTCCCGCCCGCCGCCAGACATAGTTGCCGGCCCGGCAGACGCCGGCGTGATCGGCGAACGATCCTTCGAGCACATAGGTCTGTTCGATCGCGACATGCTCGTGCGCCGGGAGGCGGGCGCCCGGCGCCCAGCGCATCAGCACCGTCGAGAGGCCGCTTTCCTTCTGCTCCATCAGGATCTTCCAATCGACCCCGGGAAAGCGCGTCGGCTGCCACGGCATGTCCCCGACGTCGACATAGGTCGAGTCAGGGACCACGCCCGCCAGCGTTTCGGCGTTCACGCGGCCACCTTGCGGCGTGCGGCCGTCAGCGTGCCGCCGCGCATGAGGTGGCCGGGCAGGGGACGGCCGACGATCTCCTCGGCAAGCTTCGCGACGTCGATCAGGCGCTCGATGTCGAGGCCGGTCTCGACACCCATCTCCTCGCACATGAAGGCGAAGTCCTCGGTGCAGATGTTGCCGGCCGCGCCGTCGGTCGCGGCGAAGGGACAGCCGCCGAGCCCGGCGACCGACGCATCGAACTTCGTGACGCCCATGCGCAGCCCGGCATAGGCCGCCGCCGCGCCGGTGCCGCGCGTGTCATGGAGGTGGAGCGAAATCTCGAGATCGGGCCACTTCGAGCGCACCGCGCCGACCAGCCGTTCGACGGAGGCCGGGGTCGCCCAGCCCATCGCGTCGGTGAGCTTGATGCCCTTCAGCTTGAAGCCCGCCAGCTCGGCCTCGTCGAGCGCCAGCTGGACGCGCTGCAGGATGAGGTCGGTCGAGAGTTCGCCTTCGTAGTTGCAGCCGAATGCGCCGAGGATGGTGCCCCATTCGACCGGCATGCCGCGATCCTTGAAGGTCTTGAGCGACATGCGCTGCTCGACCATGGCGTCCGGGACCGACTTGCCGATGTTCTTGCGGGAGAATGTGTCGGAGGCGGTGACGCGCACACCGCCATCGACATGCAGAGGGCCCCGAAGCGCGCGCTCGAGGCCCTGCTGGTTCAGCCACAGCGCGCTGTACTGCACGCCGGGCTTGAGCTCGATCCTGGCCGCGACTTCCTCGGCATCGGCCATCGTCGGCACGCGCTTCGGATTGACGTAGGAGACGCAGGCGATGTGCTTCAGCCCGGTGTCCGCAAGTGCCTCGATGAGGCGGACCTTGTCGGCCACCGGGATCATCTTCTTCTCGGACTGGAAGCCCTCGCGAGGACCCTCCTCGTTGATCGTCACGCGCTTGGGCAGGTCCGACATCTTTTCCTCCTGGTGTCAGGAGGAGGGCATCAGCCCTCCTCTTCGACGAATGCCTCTTTTCTCGCCTTCTTGAAGCTCGGTATGGCCATCAGGAGCAGCAGCAGCGCCGTCGTGATGAGCAGACCGAGGCTGATCGGGCGCTCCAGGAAGACCATGGCGTTGCCACGCGAGAGCAGCATGGCGCGCCGGAAGTATTCCTCCATCTGCGGACCCAGAACGAGGCCAAGCAGGAACGGAGCACCTTCGCAGCCCAGGCGGACGAAGATGTAGCCCAGAACGCCGAAGACGGCGACCTGCATGACATGGAACGTACTGTTTTGCAGACTGTACGCACCGATGCAGCAGAAGAGCAGGATGGCCGGTGCCAGGAAGCGGTAAGGCACCGTCAGCAGTTTCACCCAGATGCCGATCATCGGCAGGTTGATGATCACCAGCATGGCGTTGCCGATCCACATCGAGGCGATCATGCCCCAGAACAGGTCGGGCTTCTTGGTCATGACCTCGGGCCCCGGCTGGATGCCCTGGATGATCATGGCACCGACCATCAGCGCCATGACGGCGTTGGACGGGATGCCGAGCGTGAGCATCGGGATGAACGAAGTCTGGGCGGCGGCGTTGTTGGCCGCCTCGGGCGCCGCGACGCCCTCGACCGCGCCCTTGCCGAACTGGCCCGGATTCTTCGAGATTTTCTTCTCAAGCGTATAGGCCGAGAAGGCGCCCAGCGTCGGGCCACCGCCCGGAAGCACGCCGAGGGCTGCACCGAGGAACGTGCCGCGCAGCGCGGCGGGAATCGCCCGCCGTACTTCGTCCGCGGTGGGCCAGAGCGAGGTGACCTTGATGGTTCCCCCGCTTCGGGTCAGGTGTCTCTCAAGATTGACCACGATCTCGGCGATGCCGAACAGGCCCATGGCGATCGGCGCGAAGTCGATGCCGTCGCTCAGCTCCGGGATATCGAAGGTGAAGCGCTGGGCGCCGGTGTTCACGTCGGTGCCGACCAGGCCGAACAGCAGGCCGAGGAACACCATCGCGATCGCCTTGGTGACCGAACCGCTGGCCAGGATGACCGCGGCGACGAGGCCGAGGGCCATCAGCGAGCAGTAGTCGGCCGGGCCGAACTTCTGCGCCATGCGCGTCAGCGGCTCGGCGAACATCACGATGATGATCGTGCCGACGGTACCCGCGAAGAACGAGCCGACCGCCGAGATCGAGAGCGCGGCTCCGGCGCGGCCATTGCGGGCCATCTGGTAGCCGTCGAGGCAGGTCACGACGGAAGAGGACTCACCTGGCAGGTTGACCAGGATCGACGTCGTCGAACCGCCGTAAGCTGCGCCGTAGTAGATGCCGGCCAGCATGATGAGCGACGCAGTCGGCGGCAGGTGGAAGGTGATGGGCAGCAGCATGGCGATGGTCGCCACCGGCCCGATGCCCGGAAGAACGCCGATCAACGTGCCGAGCACACAGCCCAGCAGGGCGTAGGTCAGGTTCTGGAACGTGAAGGCGACGCTGAAGCCTAGCGATAGGTTGTCGAGAAGCTCCATCTCACCACACTCCGCGCACGATGTAGATATTCATGCCCAGCCCGACCTTGAACACGAGCGTGCAGAGGACGGCGAGCGCCACGATGAGGCCTATCACTTCCGTGATCTTGAACTCCTCGCCGGCCAGAGACGCAATCGTTACCAGCACGATCAGGGCAGGGATCAGGCCCGCCCGCTCGAAGAGGAGCGCGAAGCAGACGATGCCCAGCGTCACCAGCGTGATCGGCTTCCATTTCGGCGCTTCGACCGGATCGCTGCCACTCACGACAGCGATGATGCACACCAGAACTCCCAGCCCGATCAGTATGAGAGAAAGCATGCGCGGCACGTAGCCCGGTCCCATGCGAACCGGTGTACCCAGTGCCAGTTTCTGCCCGACATAAAGGGCAATCAGTCCAAAGCCGATGAACATCAGCCCGGACAAGAAGTCCTTGCTTAGGAATCGATTCAACGATGCCTCCCCAGAAACGCGTCGTCTTCAGTTGGCTATTGGGTCCGAACCCCCGGACCGCCAACAGCTAAACACAATTCGGCCGCTTTGCCCAAGTGCCAAGTGCATTACAAGTGATAACTGCATCATCTCAGAAGCAGACGGACTGCGATTACGGCGAGGCAAAAGGCAAACAATCGCCCAAGCAAAGCGACGGGCGCTCTTGCCGACCATCGGGCCGCCATTGGCGCGACAAAGAGCGCGGGCAGCGACAGCGTCGCAACGCAAAACAAGGCGATATCGCCCAGCGCATCGAACGGCCGGCCGGGCGTATTCCGGTCCATCAGCAGGAACACGACAGTCGCCGGAATTGCGATGACCAGGTTGAAAAGCGCACCCGCGCCGATCGCCCGTTTGATGGAAAATGAGAACAGCGTCAGGGTGGGCGTGCTCAAGGTACCACCGCCCACACCGACGGCCGCCGCCAGGCCGCCCACGATGGCCGGGGCGATGTAGGAAAACGGCCGCTCGGGCTGACTCTGCCCAATAATGAGGCGATCTCCCGCCATCATCTTGAGGGCAAGACCGGCTGCAACGACGGCAAAGAGGGTGGTCAGGACCCATGTGGGCGCCAGGGGGCCAAGTGTCAGGCCGATTAGGGCGCCTACCATCAGCGCCGGGAGCCAGGATTGAACGAGACCGGAGTCGATCGTGCCGGCTCGCCAGTGAGCTCCGGCGGCGGTGACCGAAGCGATCATGATGCTTGCCTGAGCGGTGCCGACGGCCAGAGGCACGCCCAGTGGCTCGCCGATGCCGATGAACTCGAAGATCTCCAGGAGGACCGGCACGGCGACGATGCCGCCGCCAACCCCCAGCAAGCCGGCGAGCAGTCCGATCAGGACGCCGGTCGCCAGCAATGCCGCCCAGGCACCCGGAGGGTAGGTCGAGAGCAGCGTTTCCACAGAGCCGTATTCCCCCCTTGGTCGATGTTGCGTGTGCCCCATCGTACGAGCAAACTCCCGGCCAATGTAAACGCTCGTTCAGGAGGTTTCTCGGGTGGCACGGCGCGGAGAAGACTTCATCGGCACGATGGCGGTGCAGGAAAAGCATCGGTTCGACGAGCAGGCGCTCGCCCGGTTCATGGCCGCCAACGTCGAGGGGTTCACTCCGCCGCTGACGGTCGAGCAGTTCCGGGGCGGGCAATCCAATCCGACCTATCGGCTGACCGACGGTGCGGGGCGCCGCTACGTGCTGCGCCGCAAGCCGCCGGGCAAACTGCTGCCCTCGGCCCATGCGGTCGATCGCGAGTTCCGCGTGATCGCGGCCCTCAATCGCACCGACGTGCCCACGCCCCGCGCCTACGCCCTGAGCGACGACGAGAGCGTCGTGGGCACGCCTTTCTATATAATGGAATACTGCGACGGCCGCGTGCTGTGGGACCCGACCCTGCCGGACGTACCCAGGGAGGGGCGCCTCGCCATCTATCGCGCCAAGTTCGAGTCGCTCGCCCGGCTTCATCTCGTCGACTACGCCGCGCTCGGCCTGGCCGATTTCGGCCGTCCCGGCAGTTACGTCGCCCGGCAGATCTCGCGGTGGGGAAAGCAGTACAAGGCGTCCGAGACCGAGAAGATCGAGTCGATGGACCGACTGTTCGAATGGTTGCCGGCGAACCTGCCGGCGAACGACGAGACCGTCCTGGTCCACGGCGACTTCCGTCTCGACAACATGATCTTCCACCCGAGCGAGCCGCGGGTGCTGGGCATCATCGACTGGGAGATTTCGACCCTCGGCGACCCGCTGGCCGAACTCGCCTACCTCTGCATGCTCTGGCGTACGCCCAAGGACTGGAACGGTCTGCTGGGGCACGATCTCGATGAGCTCGGTCTGCCGACCGAGGCGGAGATGGTGGGATACTACAGCACGCTCGCCGGCCGCGCCGCTCCCGAGCCCGCCCTCTGGGAGTTCTACATGGCCTACAATCTGTTCCGCGTGTCGTGCATCCGCCAGGGCGTCTATGCGCGGTCGCTCGACGGCACCGCGTCGAACGTGCGGGCCGCGGAGTCCGGCAAGCTGGTGAAGCCGGCGGCCGATCTCGCCTGGTCGATCGTCGCCAACATGGCCGGAGCATCGCGATGAGCAAGCGCAAGACCGTCAGCCCCGGCGACGGGCCGCCGGAGGCCGTGGAACGCGACGCGCGGCCGCCGGTCGAGGCCATCCGCGCCGCGGCCTTCGCGCAGTTCGCAGAGCGTGGTTATCCGGTCGTCACGGTGCGCGACATCATGAAGGCCTGCGGGCTCACGCAAGGCGCCCTCTACAATCACTTCAAGTCCAAGGACGAACTGCTGCACGACATCATCGCCTCCACCCAGAGCGAACTGGAGCGGCTGTGCCAGCAGGCCGTGGCGGGGGCTGGCCCCGATGCGCGTGCGCAACTCGCGGCCTTCGTCCGCGTCTATGTCATGCGGCATTGCCGGCTGCGCATCGAGGCGCTGGTCGCCAACCGGGAAATCGGCTGGCTCGACACGGCGCGCGTCTCCGATATCCGCCGCAGCCGCCGCGCCATCCGCGACATCGTCGTGACCATCCTGGCGCACGGCGTGGAGAACGATGTTTTCGATCCACCGCGGGTCGAGGGAAAGCACGATCTCAAGGCGATCGCGATGGCGCTGCTCGATCAGTGTACTCATGTCTCCATGTGGTACGGTCCGGGCGGCGACCTTGCGGAGGAGCAGATGGCGAAGCTCTATGCCGACATGGCGCTGCGGGTCGTCGGAGCCAAGCCGCAGGATTGACGGTCCGCCTGGCGGGAGCACGAAGGTATGTTGGTTCGCATCGGCACCATGGTCGCTTTGTTGGTCTCGATCGTTGCCTGTATGCCGGGCACCGATGGCGCCCCTCCGGCCGGTCGTGCCACGACCCTCGCGGCGGCGCCCGGCGGCATCCCGGCGGCGCGCTGGCACGCGGTCCTGATCGCCGGCGACAACAACAGCCCGTCGTTCGACAACGGCATCGACGCTCTGCGCGACAAGCTGTCGGGACGAGGCGTGCGCGACATTCGTATCCTGACCTCCGATCCCGGGCGCAATCCGTCGGCCCAGGTCGCCAGCGCGGCGAACGTCTCGAATGCCCTGCGCAATGCTGGCGGCGCGGGTGCCTGCCTCGCCTTCATCACCAGCCATGGCCACGAAACCGGCGTCGTGTTGCGCCAGGCCAATGGCGTCATCCGGCCCGGCACCCTCGACAGTGCGCTGGATGCCGGCTGTGGCGGCCTGCCGACCGTCGTTATCGTCTCGGCCTGCTATAGCGGCGTCTTCCTGACGCCGGCCATGCGACAGCCCAACCGCGTGGTGCTGACGGCGGCGGCGGCCGATCGTGTGAGCTTCGGCTGCGGGGCGGGCGACCGGTTTACCTACTATGACCAGTGCCTGCTGCAGCAGTTCGACGGCGCCTCGACCTGGAGCCAACTCGCGCAGTCCACTCGGGCCTGCGTTCAGAGCCTCGAGAAGAGCATGGGGGTCCGCACGCCGTCGCAGCCGCAGATCTTCGTCGGCTCTGCGGTCGGCGACCTCAGGATTCCCGGCCGTTAACCACCGATCACGGCGGTGAAGTCGCAGGTCACCTGGTGCGGGCTGTCACCCGAAAGCTGAAGCGTGTGACGGGCCGGGCGTGAGGCCTCGTCGGGGAACATCTTCACCCATTCGTCGTTCAGCGCGGCGCGGCCGGTCGACGGTTGCTTCATCCAGAAATTGATCTTGATGATGTCGTCGGGCGTGCCGCCGGCGGCTTCGACGCACAGCTTGATGTGCTGGAAGATGTTGGTGACCTGCGCGCCGAGGTCGGGCGGGACGTTGCGCGTGCCGGGCTCGGTGCCGTTCATGATACTCGACATCACGATGTTGCCGATGCGGCTGGCATTGGGAATCGGGTTCTGGTGGCTGTAGCCCGGGTAGTTGACGCTCTTGCGCTTGGCCATCGTTTCTCTCCCTTGGAAGGCGGAAGCATTGCATTTCCGCTCGCCGGGGCAAATGCTCCCGTGAGGAGGAACGATGACCCAAAGCCAGACAGGTACGCTCGTCGACTACGAGCGGGACGGCGAGATCGTCACCCTGACGCTCAATCGCCCGGACAAGCTGAACGCCTTCAACGACGAACTGGTCGGCGCGCTCTCGGACGCGCTGCACCGGTTCGACATGGAGGACGAGGCGCAGATCGCGATCATCACGGGCCGCGGCCGCGCCTTTTCCAGCGGTGCCGACGTGAAGCAGCGTCAGTTGCGCAGCCGCGAGGAGTTCCTGCGGCTGGGCGGGCCGCAGGGGCGCGGGACGCACTCTGCCGACCTGCTCACAAGGTCGGTGAACTGGAAGCCCGTCATCGCCGCGCCGCACGGCTACGTACTCGGCCTCTCGGTCGGCATCGTGCTCGAGTGCGACCTGATCGTCGCTGAGGAGGGCACGCGCTTCCAGATCACCGAGACGTCGCGCGGTCTCGGCGCGGGCCGCTACTGGGGCATCATGCAGTTCCGGGGCGGCGGCGCCTTCGCGATGGAGGCGGCCCTTGCCGGTCGCTACTTCACCGCCGAGGAGGCGCTTGCCGCGAACCTGATCAATCGCGTCGCGCCCAGGGGCAGGTATCTCGACATGGCGCGCGAGCTTGCGCGCGACGTCGTGAAGAACCCGCCGCTCAGCGTACGCTCCACGGTGCGGACGCGGCGCTGGTACATGGACCGCATGACGCGCGAGATCATGCACCAGACCGCACCCGAGCGGCTCTATCTCTCTGAGGACTTCCAGGAAGCGGCGCGGGCCTTCACCGAGAAGCGCAAGCCGGCGAAGTTCAAGGGGCGTTAACTTGATATCTCCGTCGTCTCGACCGGAGCGCGCAGCGCGGAGCGGAGAGACCTTCGTGCCACCAAAAGCTGGCTAATCGTTGAGAGAAGGTCTCTCCGCTACGCCTCGCTTCGCGAGGCTTCGGTCGAGACGACGGGGGTATCGGGAAATGCTTCAAAGCCGTTCCAGCGCCATGTCGCGCAGGCGGGCGCGCTGGATCTTGAAGCCGTTGGGCGAGGGCGTCTTCGGGAAGTCATCGACCGCGAAGACGCGCATCGGCACCTTGTAGTTGGCAAGGCCGTGCCTGCAGTGCGCGATGGCGGTGGCCTCGTCGAGCGTCGCACCCGGGCTGAGCATCACGAACGCAACCGCTCGGACGCCCTCGGGGCGCGGCACCGCGATGGCCTGACAGCCGGCGATGCCCGGCAGCTTCTGCAGATGGGTCTCGATCTCGAGCGGATTCACCAGGAAGCCCGACAGCCGCAGCACGTCGCCCATGCGGCTGAGGAACGTGAAGCCACCCCGACCGTCGAGTTCCGCGAGGTCGCCGGTTCGCACGTAACCGTCGGCGGTCACGGTCTCGGCCGTCGCCGTGTCGTTTCCGTAATAGCCGACCATCAGGGAAGGGCCGGCGCATTCGAGCATGCCCGGCTGGCCGATACCCAGCAGTTCGCCCGTCTCCGGATCGCGCACGCGGACATGACCGAGCGGCGAGGTCGGCACGCCGCCGCCCTTCTTGCGAAGCGCGACTTCGGAGTCGATCGGCTGCAGGGAGTAGAGGGCCTGGACCTCGCTCATCCCATAGAGACCGCAGAGACGCAGGCCGCGTTTCTCGGCCGTCTCCGCGATGTCGTCGAGCGACGCATTGAACGCGGCATAGCCCGCCCACTTCACCGACGGGAAAGGATGGTCGCCGGGCACCGCGTCGAGCAGGCGGGCGTACATGTCGTCGCTGCCGAACAGGGTGGTCGGGCGGTGATGGGCGATCAGCCGCGCGATCTCGTCGATCTCGTAGGATTCGACCAGCACGCAGGGCTTGCCGGCAGCCAGCGTCGCCATCGTCTGGTCGAAGCCATAGACGCCGCACAAGGGCAGGATCGAGAGCGACAGCGTTTCGGGCGCGGTGAGGCCGAAGGCGCGGGCCACCTGCTGCGCGTGGCCGGCGATCGCCCCCTGGCGGTGCAGGACGAACTTGGGCGCACTGGTCGTACCGGAGGTCGTAAAGATGTTGCAGGGGGCACTGGCCCTGGCGTTGTTCAGACCGAGACGCGGACGGGACAGCAGGCGTTCGAAGGGTACGCGCCGCAGCCGTTCGATGGCGGACGGGACCGAAGCAGGCTCGTCGCCGACGGTGACGATGGCCGCGAGCCTGTCGAGCGCATCCGGCTCGATGCCGGCAAGGATCGACAGGAAATCGATTCGCCGGAAGCCGGGGGCGCAGGTCAGCACCTTGGCGCCGGAGCGGCCCACGATATCGGCGACCTCGACCGCGCGGTAGCGGGTGTTCACCGCCACGGCGATGGCACCCAGTCGCACGCAGGCGAGATAGAGGATCGGATAGGCCGGCACGTTGGGCAGCCACAGGGCCACGCGATCGCCCGGGCCGATGCCGAGGTCGGCAAGCCCCTGCGCTGCGCGGCGCGCGCTTTCGGTAAGTTCGAGGAAGGAGATCGTCCGGTCGCCATGAACGAGGGCCGGCGCATTGGGCATCTGCTCGGCGATGTCGGCGACCATGGTCCAGACGTCGGCGGCGGGTTGGGTGAGAGGCATGCGGGCGGAGACTACCCGAAGACCGTTTCATCTCAAGCGCGATGCCTTGACCCGGCACGGCCCTTGCCTGACGCTCGGCACCGGGTTTGGGATTGGGGGTCGTCATGCTGCGTCGAAGCCTGTTTGCTGCTCCGCTCGTTCTTGCCGCTGCGCCGGCGCGTGCCCAGCAATGGGTGCCGAAGCAACCGATCAAGATCCTCGTGGGATATGCGCCGGGCGGAACGGCGGACATGGCCGCCCGGATCGCTGCGGAAACGATCCAGCGCCAGCATAGCTACACCGTTGTCGTCGAAAACAAGACCGGCGCCGGCGGCTTCATCGCGCTGAAGGCGGTCGCCCAGGCGCCGGCCGACGGCTACACGGTGGGCATCGGCATCATGGGCCAGCTCGCGGTCGGCCCGGTGGTGCCGGGCTCGCAGATCCCGCTCGATCTCGACAAGGAACTGACGCCGATCTGCAATCTGGTCGGCGTGCCGATGGCGCTGATCGTGCGGATGGACGCGCCGTTCAAGACCATTCCTGAATTCGTCGCCTATGCGAAGGCCAATCCGGGCAAGGTGAGCTACGCTTCGACCGGTCTTGGCTCGACCAACCAGCTGGGCGCGGAGTTCCTGGCGGCCGAAGCGGGTGGGCTGAAGCTGATCCACGTTCCCTATCGCGGCGGTGCACCGGCGATCGCCGATGTGGCGGCGGGCAATGTCGACATGTTCTTCGGCAACGTCTCGGAACTGATCGGCCAGGCCCGTGGCGGGAAGGTCCGCGTGCTGGCGCTCGCCTCGGCGAAGCCGACGCCGCTTGCCCCGGAACTGCCGCTGCTCACCAAAGACATCCCGGCGCTCGACATCAACAACTGGTTTGGTCTCATGGGCCCGGCCGGTTTGCCCGCCGACATCAAGGGCGCGCTCGCCAAGCTGTTTCTCGATGCGATGGCTGATCCGAGGAATGCTGAAACGCTGGCCAAGCAAGGCCTTGAGCCGATCGGGCAGGGCCCCGATGCTTTCGCCGCCTACATCGTCAAGGACCGCGAGCGCTGGGCGAAGGTCGCCAGGCAGGGCAATGTTAAGGCCGAATAGCAAAGGACGTGTAATGAGTGCGCCGCTTTCCCTCGGCATCGACATCGGGGGAACCTTCACCGACCTCGTCATCCACGATCCGCGCACCGGGCGGGCCGTCATCTGGAAGGAAAGCACGACGCCGGACGATCCGGCCCGCGGGGCGCTGGAGGGCACGCGGCGGGTGCTGGAGAAGGCGGGCGCGAAGCCGCAGGACATTGGGCGCGTCGTGCATGCCACGACGCTGTTCACCAATGCGCTGATCGAACGAAAGGGCGCGAAGACCGGCCTGCTCACCACCGCAGGCTTCGGCGACGTGCTGGAGATCGCTCGCGAGCGCAAGTACGAGCTCTACGATCTGTTCATCGAGATGCCGAAGCCGCTGGTGCCGCGGCCGTGGCGCCGGGAGGCGAAGGAACGGCTGGCACCGGACGGAACGGTCGAAATCGCGCTGGATGTCGATGCGGCGCTGGGCGAAGTGGCCGATCTCGTGGAGCAGGGTGTCGAGAGCCTCGCCATCTGCTTCCTGCATTCCTATGCCAACGCCGCACACGAGCGTGCGATCGGTGCGGCCGTCGCGGAGCGCTTCCAGAACCTGTCGATCTCGCTGTCGTCCGACATTGCGCCGGAGATCCGCGAGTACCCGCGTGCCAGCACGACGGTGGCCAACGCCTATGTGCGGCCGCTGGCCGAGATCTATCTCGAGCGGCTGGAGCAGGCGCTGCGGGCGGAGGGCATTCCGGGCGGGCTGTTCCTGATGCTCTCCAACGGCGGTCTCACCCATGTGAGCGAGGCCAAGCGCGCGCCGGTGCAATTGCTCGAAAGCGGGCCGGCGGCGGGCGCGCTGGCCGGCGCCTGGTTCGGCCGCAATGCCGGGCTGGAGCGCGTGCTCGCCTTCGACATGGGCGGGACGACCGCGAAGCTGGCGCTGGTCGACGATGGCGAGCCGCTGGTGGCGTGGGGCTTCGAGGCGGCGCGCGAGAAGCGTTTCCTGCGCGGCTCCGGCCTGCCGATCCAGATCGCTACCGTCGAACTGATCGAGATCGGCGCCGGCGGCGGCTCGATCGCTCATCGAAGCGACCTCGGCACGCTGAATGTCGGCCCGGAGAGCAGCGGCGCGCAGCCCGGACCCGCCTGCTACGGCCGCGGCGGCACCGAGGCCACGGTGACCGACGCCGACCTGACCCTGGGCTATCTCAACGCCGACTTCTTCCTGGGGGGCGCGATGAAGATCGACGCCGTGGCGACGAACGCCGCGTTCGGCAAGCTGGCGGGTGCGCTGGGCGTCGAGCCGGGCCGGGCGGCCTTCGGCGTACATGACGTGGTGAACGAGAACATGGCCGGCGCGGCGCGCGTGGCCATCGCCGAGCGCGGGCGCGTGCCGTCGGAATATGCGCTGCTGGCGACCGGCGGGGCGGGGCCCGTCCATGCCTGGCACGTCGCGCGCAAGCTCGGCGTCAGCCGCGTCGTCTGTCCACCGGGCGCGGGCGCGGGGAGCACGATCGGCATGCTGATGGCGCCGGCCCGTGTCGATCGCGTGGCAAGCTTCACCACGGCGCTGGCCGGAGCCGACCTTGCCGCGGCAGGCCGCATCTTCGCCAATCTCGAAAAGGACTCGCTCGACGTGTTGCGCCTCACCGGTGCCAACGTCGACGGGCGCACCGTCCGCTACTTGGCCGACATGCGTTATATCGGGCAGGGCAGCGAGATTACCGTCGCGCTGCCACACGAGCTGACGGAAGGCGCCGTGAAGGTGGCCTTCGAGGCCGCGTACAAGGCGCTGTTTGCGCGCGTCCCGCCGGGCGCCGCCATCCAGCTCGTGGCGCTGCGCCTCTCGGTCAGCGCGCCGATGCCGGGCACCGGCGGCAAACTCGAGCTGCCGCGCCATGCTTCGGACAACGCGCTCAAGGGCACGCGACCGGTGTTTTTTCCCGACGAAGGCAGGACGCTGTCGACCCGTGTGTGGGACCGCTACGCGCTCGAACCCGGCGTCAGCATCGAGGGGCCCGCCGTGTTCGAGGAGAACGAAAGCACCTTCATCGTCGGGCCCAACTCGACGGCGCGACTGCTGCCTGACGGCTCCATCCTGGCGGAGGCAAACTGATGTCACGCACCTTCGATGCCATAGAACTCGAGCTGCTGTGGCGGCGGCTGATCTCGCTGGTCGACGAGGCCGCCGCAGCGATGGTTCGCACGTCTTTCTCGACCCTGGTGCGTGAGAGCTACGACTTCTCCTGCGTCGTGACCGATGCCACGGGCCAGTCGCTGGTCCAGGCGAGCGAGAGCATCCCGAGTTTCATCGGCACCCTGCCCGAGACGGTGAAGCACTTCCTGCGGCACTTCCCCGAAGACCAGCTTTCGCCCGGCGACGTGCTGATCACCAACGACATCTGGCTTGGCACCGGCCATCTGCCCGACGTGACGCTGGCCAAGCCGATCTTCCGCAACGGCCGGCTGATCGCCTTCAGCGCCACGACGGCGCATGTGCCCGACATCGGCGGCAAGATCAGGAGCCCCGAGCCGCGCGAGGTCTTCGAGGAGGGGCTGCAGATCCCGCCGATGAAGATGATGGCGGCGGGGAAGACCGACGAGACGCTGGTCGCGCTGATCCGCAAGAACGTGCGCACGCCCGACCAGACGATGGGCGATCTCTACGCCCAGATCGTAGCGCTCGATCTCATGGAGGACCGGCTGCTGGTCCTCATGGAGAATTACGGGCTGCCCGATCTCACCGACCTCGCGCGCGAGATCCAGGGCCGTTGTGAGGCCGCCATGCGGGCGGCCATCCTCGAACTGCCGGACGGGACGTATCATAGCGAGCTCAAGACCGACGGCATCATGGACAAGCCCATCACGATCAGGATGGCGCTTACCATCAAGGGCGATGAGATCCTGATCGACTTCGCCGGCACCGATGCGCAGGTCGACCGGGCGATCAACTGCGCCATGTGCTACACCAACGCGATGTGCATGTATGGGGTGAAGGTCTGCACCAACTCCAACCTGCCCAACAACGAAGGCGCGTGGCGGCCGATCACGCTCACCGCGCCGCCGGGCTGCATCGTCAATCCGCAGTTCCCCGCGCCGGGCGGCTCGCGCATGCTGATCGGCCACTACATCCCGATGCTGGTGTTCGGCTGCCTGGGCCAGATCGTGCCGGAGCGCGTGATGGCGGCCTGCGGATCGCCGATGTGGGGAATGAACCAGTCCGGAGTTCGTGAAGGCGGTAAGCCCTACGCCAACATGTTCTTCTACAACGGCGGCATGGGCGGCAACACGCAGCGCGACGGCGTCACATGTCTGTCCTGGCCGTCAAACGTCAGCTCGACCTCGATCGAGATCAGCGAGCACATCGCGCCGTTGCGCTTCCATCACAAGAAGCTGCGTCCCGATTCCGGCGGCGCGGGCCGTCATCGCGGCGGACTCGGACAGGAAATCCTGATCGAGAGCCGCAGCGAGACGCCGATCGCCGTCTCGTTCCTCGCCGAGCGCACGATCTTTGCCGCGTTCGGTATCGAGGGCGGCAAGGACGGCGCGCCGGGAGAGTTGCGCATCAACGGCGAGAAGACCGATCCCAAGAAGCAGTATGTGCTGAACAAGGGCGACACCGTTTCCCTCGGCACGCCGGGTGGTGGCGGTCACGGCGATCCGAAGCTGCGTTCCGCGGGGGCGGTCGCAGCCGACATCGCGGCGGGATACGTGACGGTGCAGTCAGCTTACCAGAGCGACGACTAACAGCGATTGAACCTCCGGGCAGCGGTCGTTACGCTCGCTCCTAACAAGAATATCTAGGGGGAAACAATGAAGCTGATTGCTGCCGCGTCCGCGGCCCTGTGCGCTATGGCCTGGGTCGTTGCCTCTCCCGTCCATGCCCAGGGAAAGGTCTGCGACAATCCCAAGCAGATGGAGGGCTTCAAGACCTGCGCCAACATCGACAAGGCCAAGGCCGAGGGCGCCTTCACGCTCTACTCGACCGATCCCGAGCAGGGGCAGGTCAAGCTGCTGGCGGCCTTCAACAAGGTGTTTCCCGAGATCAAGACCAGCTACGTGCGCCTGCAGGCCGGCGCCCTCTACGCCAAGGTGCTCTCGGAGCGACAGGCCAAGTCCTACCTGGTCGACGTCATCCAGATCTCCGACATGGGCATGATCCTCGACTTCCAGCGCAAGGGCGGCTTCCGCCAGTACGTCTCGCCCGAGATGCAGTTCTTCCCCAAGGAGGCCAAGAGCCAACCGGAAGGATTCTGGACCTGGGGTTCGGTCATCATGGCCGGCATTGCCTACAACCCGAACAATGTCCCGGCGGCCGACGCGCCCAAGAAGTGGGAAGACCTGCTCGACCCGAAGTGGAAGGACGCGATCAACGTGAAGGTGTCCAACTCGGGCCTCCAGCACGGCGTCTGGTACATGCTGATGCCGATCCTCGGCATGGACTACTTCAAGAAGTTCGGCGAGCAGAAGCCGCGCGCCTTCGATTCCTATGTCCAGCAGTACGGCCGGCTGGTCGACGGCCAGGACAAGATCATCATGGGCGCGCAGTATTCGGGCTACATCGAGTTCAAGGCCAAGGGCGCGCCGCTCGCCTTCGTCTTCCCCGATACCGGCGTGCCGGCCGTGCCGGAGACCTATGGCATCGTCGACCAGGCGCCGCATCCCAATGCCGCCGAGCTGTTCATGGACTGGTTCCTCTCGCCGGTCGGGCAGAAGGCGCTGGCCGACGCCCTGCTGCTCCACTCGCCGCGTCCGGACGTGCCGCCGCCCGGCGGCGCCGACACGGTGCCCCTGAGCAAGATGAAGCTGCTGTCGCCGGCCGACTGGAATGCCTTCGAGAAGGATCGCCCGGCCTTCGCCAAGGAGTGGAACCGCATCGTCGGCACCGGACGCTAGGCCTTGGCCGGCGGCCCCAGGGCTTTTGGCGTGGCGGGCGTTCTGCGTCCACGCATCAACGGGCAGGCCCTGACGACGCTCGCGGTCCTTGGGATCGTGGGCTTCCTGGTCCTGCTGCCGATGGTCTTCCTGGTCGAGGAATCGCTGAACGTCGGCGACCCGATGGCGTTTCCGCCGGTCGAGTTCGGCCTCGCCAACTACGTCGCGATCTTCGAGGAGGACCTCAAGACCGTCTGGAACACGCTGGTCATCGCGGTCATGGCGACCGTGATGGCCATCCTGATCGGCTTCGTCCTGGCGTGGATACTGACCCGCACCAACGTGCCGGGGCGGGAGAAGCTCGAGCGGCTGATGGAACTGCCGTACTACATGACGCCGCTGGTGGGCGCGCTCGCCTGGGCGGTGATCGCCGGCCCCAAGAGCGGCTTCCTCAACCAGATGTGGAAGGCGGTGGGTGGCACCGGCGACATCGCCGACATCTACACCCATTTCGGCATCGCCTGGGTGATGGCGCTGTTCGAGGGCACGGTAGCCTTCGTCATGATTTCGGCCTCGATGAAGTCGATGGATCCGGCGCTGGAGGAATCGGCGCGCGTCATGGGCGCGTCCAAGCTCCGCACCATGCTCACCGTGACGCTGCCGCTGGTCATGCCGGGCGTGCTGGGCGCCATGCTGTTCGTCTTCGCCGAGATGCTGGGCTCGTTCGCCGCCGCCCTGGTGCTGGGGATTCCCGGCCGCATCTACGTCATCACCACCGCCATCTGGGATTCGACGCTCTCCTATCCGCCGGATTACGGCCGCGCCTCGGCGATGGGCCTGTCGCTGTTCGTCGTGATGTTCTTCATGCTGGCCTTCTATCGGCGCATGATCCGCCGCGGCACCTTCACCACCATCAGCGGCAAGGCGTTCCGGCCGCGACCGATGGACATGGGACGGCTCGCCTGGGTGCTGTTCAGCGTCTGCGCGCTCTACGTGGCGCTGGCCGTCGTCTTCCCGATCGCGGCGCTCCTGATGACCTCGCTGCAGCGCTTCGCCACCGTGATCCTGAGCCAGGCGCAATGGACCCTCGCCAACTATGAGACGGCGCTGTCGCTCGGCCCCGTGCGCACGGCGCTGTTCAACAGCATCATGCTGGGGCTGGGCGTCGCCACCGTAGGCGTGGTGATCATGTCGCTGCTGGTCTGGATCATCTACCGCTCGCAACTGCGGGGCCGCGGCGCGATCGAGTATCTCGTGATGTTCCCCCAGGCCGTGCCACGCCTGGTCTTCGGCCTGGCGCTGCTGTGGGCCTGGCTCAACATCCCGATCGGCATCTACGGCACCCTGTGGCTGCTGGCACTGGCCTATTTCACGGTCATGCTGCCGCTCGGGGTGCGCACGCTGGCCGGCGTGGTGCTTCAGATCGACAAGAGCCTGGAGGAGTGCGCGCGGGTCTGCGGCGCCTCCTGGGCCTATCAGATGCGCACCGTGACGCTGCCGCTGCTCAAGCCCGGCATCCTGGCGGCGTGGCTGCTGATCTTCATGGCCTGTGTGCGCGAACTTGGCGCCTCGGCGTTCCTGATGGGCCCCAACGCCAAGGTGATCGCGCCGTCCATCGTCAGTGCCTTCGCCACCAGCGGCACGGAGCTCACGGCGGCGATGGCGTTGATCCAGACCTTCACTGTGGTGCTGGCGCTGGTCATCCTGTTCCGCGTGGCCCGCGGCATGACCAAGGAGTTGCAGTGAACGAGACGCGTATCGAGGTGAAGGATCTGGTCGTGCGGTACGGCGACCAGGTGGCGGTGAATGGCGTCAGCTTCAGCGTGGGCCGCGGCGAGCACCTGACCCTGCTCGGACCTTCGGGGTGCGGCAAGACGACGACTCTGCGCGCCATCGCCGGTCTCGAACAGCCGTCGGGCGGCAGCATCCGCGTCGACGGCCGCACGATGTATGACGCGGCGGGGCGCACGAACGTCCAGACCGAGCAGCGCGGCGTGTCGATGGTCTTCCAGTCCTACGCCATCTGGCCGCACATGAGCGTATTCGACAACGTCGCCTACGGCCTGCGGGTGCGGAAGCAGAGCCAGGACGACATCAAGGCCAACGTCGAGCGCGCGCTCGACCTCGTGCAGATGCGCCATCTCGCCGAGCGCGGCGCCTCGAAACTCTCGGGCGGCCAGCAGCAGCGCGTCGCGCTGGCCCGCGCCATCGCCTTCTCGCCCACCGTCGTGCTGTTCGACGAGCCGCTCTCCAACCTAGACGCCAAGCTGCGGGCCGAGATGCGGGTGGAACTGCGCGAGCTGCAGCGGCGGCTGGGCATCACCTCGGTCTACGTCACCCACGACCAGGAGGAGGCGCTCGCCATCTCCGACCGCGTGATCGTGATGAACGTGGGCGTGATCGAGCAGATCGGCACGCCGGAGGAGATCTACAACAGGCCGCGCAGCCGCTTCGTGGCGGACTTCGTGGGCTCGGCCAACCTGATCAAGGGCAGGCCCGCGGGCGACGGCACTTTCGTTACCGAAGGCGGCACATCGCTCAAGGTCATGGCGCCGCACACGCCGCACGGTAAGGAGACCGAGGTCGCCGTCCGCACTGCCTATATCGGCCTGGAGCCGCAGGCAGGCGAGAACCACGTGCCGGGCAAGGTCCGCCAGCGGCTGTTCCATGGCGATTTCGTGCAGTACGTCGTCGACAGTGGGGTGGGGGCCATGATCGTACGCCGCCCGCCGACCAACCTTCTGCCGGAAGGGGCGGACGTCACACTGTCCTTCTCACCGGAGCACTGCGTGCTGCTGGAAGCCTGAGAAGTCTCTGCCGCCTCTGTCATTCTGAGCGAAGCGAAGGATCTCGCGCCAGCCGGGGAGTCCGTTGGTCGTTCCGCTGGGTCCTTCGCTGCGCTCAGGACGACATCAGAACGGCTCCGTACCCGCCACGATCACCCGGTGCATCAGCCGCCGTTCGCCCTCGGGGTAGTCGGCGTTGGCCTTGTGCATCGTGCAGCGATTGTCCCAGATCACGATGTCGCCCTGCCGCCAGGCATGGCGGTACTCGTACTTCGGCTGTGTGGCATGGGCGATCAGCTCGTCGAGCAGCGCATCGCTCTCGGCGCGGCCGAGGCCCACGATCTGCTCCATCCGGTTGGGATTGAGATAGAGCGACTTGCGGCCGGTCTCAGGATGGGTGCGCACCAGCGGATGCGTCGCCTCGGGCATCGCAGCCATCTCGTCGGCCGGCCGGGTCGAGATCCGGCTGAGCTTGCGGCTCGAATGGTACTTGTGGATCACCTTCAGCGGATCGATGCGGGCCTTCGTGGCTGCTGGCAGGTCCGCATAGGCGTCGTACATGTTGGTGAACTGCGTGTCGCCGCCGCGCGACGGGACTTCCACGCCGTAGAGCATGGTGAGCGAGCAGGGCGCCCGCATGAAGCTGTCGTCGGTGTGCCAGTTGGCGCCGTTCACGATCTTCTTGCCATCGCCCAGCACGTCGCGATCCTCACTGGAGATGATGTTCACCTCGGCGCATTCCGCCGTGCGGGCAAGCTGCTTGCGCAGCATCGGCGTGCCGAACCTGGACATCGCCGCGAGGAACGCCGGCGGCGCCAGTGTCTGTCCCCGGATGCAGATCACGAGATTGTCGTGCAGCACGCTCGTCAGCGTGGCCTGTGTCGCTTCGTCGGCGGGCGTGTTGAGGTCGATGCCGCTCACCGCCGCGGCCATGTGGGGCCCGAGTTTCTCGGTCTGGAAATTCATGGCGTTGCTCCCGGAAGGCGGGATAACGTGCGCGCCGATCCGACGAATCTCAAGGGGGACCGCCATGAAGATCGCCTATTCCGCTGCAAGCCCGTATGTCCGCAAAGTGATGGCTTGCGCCATCGCGCGCGGGCTCAACGACAAGATCGAGCGCTGGAAGATCGGCACGACCGATCCGGCGCTGCTGCCGGTCAACCCGCTGTCGAAGGTGCCGACGCTGATCACCGACGACGGCATGTCGATCTACGACAGCCCGGTGATCTGCGAGTATCTCGACAGCCTCGGCTCCGCGCCCAAGCTGTTCCCGCCGGTCGGTCCGGCGCGCTGGAAGGCGCTGACGCAGGAAGCGCTGGGCGACGGCATCCTCGACGCCACCCAGCCGCGCCGCCGCGAGATCGCGCTGCCCCAGGACGAAGGCCGTCAGGGCTACATCGCGCTGCAGCAGGGCAAGGTTGCCCGCGCGCTCGACGCGCTTGAGAAGGACGCCGATTCGCTCGGAGACCTGACCACGATCGGCGAGATCGCGATCGGCTGCGCGCTGGGATACCTTGATTTCCGCTACGCCAACGAGCCGTGGCGTCCGGGTCACCCGAAGCTCGACGCCTGGTACGCCAAGGTCGTGAAGCTGCCGCCCCTTGCCGAGACGATGCCGGTGGGGTGACAGTCCTCGTCCGGGGCGGAGGGATGCGATGCCGGCACGGACGGGTGAACAGTTCCTGAAGGGCCTTCGAGGCCGACGCGATGTCTGGGTCGACGGCGAGAAAATCGCCGACGTCGTCGATCATCCAAAGCTCCGCGGCGCGGCCCACGCGCTGGCCGAGGTCTACGATCTCCATCACGCAGAGGCCGCGACCTGCCTCGCGCCCGATCCGGAGACCGGCGAGCCGATCCCGGTCAGCCACCTGATCCCGCACTCGCGCGAGGACCTGACTCGACGACACGCGGCGCTGCGGCAGGTGGCGGAGTATTCGGTCGGCCTGATGGGCCGCACGCCCGACTACATGAACGTGACCTATGCGGGCTTTGCCGGTCGGCCCGATGAGTGGGGTGCGCACGGCAACGAGGCGGGCGTCGATCGGCTGGTCGCCTATCAGAAATTCCTGCGGCGCGGCGACGTGGCGCTGACGCATACGATCGTCCAGCCCACGGTCGACAAGGCGACGGGCGACGCGCCGTCGGCCGGCAACGCCCACGCGCTGCGCAAGGTCGGCGACACCGAGCACGGCATCGTCGTGCGCGGCGCGAGGGTGCTGGCGACGCTGGCGCCCTTCACTGACGAGATCGCGGTCTATCCTGGCGCGCCGCTGCCGCCGGGCTCCGAGGACTATGCGCTGTCGTTCTGCATTCCCGTCGGGACGCCGGGCCTGAAGTTCCTCTGTCGCGATTCGATGTCGGCGCCGGACAACCGCTTCGACTTCCCGCTGTCGGGTCGCTTCGACGAGCAGGATGCCTTCGTGATCTTCGACGATGTCGAGGTGCCGCGCGACCGGCTGTTCATCGACCGCAATCTCGCCGCCTACAATACGGTGATGACGTCTAGCTGGCAGCCCAACATCATGCAGCAGACGATGATCCGGGCCTGGACGAAGCTCGACTTCGCCTGGGGCCTGGCGCTGCGGATGGCCGCCTCGATCAACGCCGCCGATCCCGAGACGCAACGCCTGATCGGCGAGATCTGGACCTACGCCGAGTTCACGCGCGCGGCCATCGTGGCGGCCGAGTCGGAGGCGCGCGAATGGCCGTCGGGGCTTTGGACCTGCGGCGTCCGCCCTCTGCATGCGTTGCGCGCCACCCTGCCGCTCTGGTTCCCGCGGGTGAACGAGATCCTGCGCCTGATCGGCTCGCACAACCTCCTGGCCGCGCCGACGGCAGCCCAGCTCGGCGACCCGGACCTGCGGCCGCTGATCGACCGCTACCTTCCGGGCGCCAAGGGCATGGCGGCGGAGGAGCGCATCCGCATCTTCCGGCTGGCGTGGGATTTCGCCGGCAGCGCGCTTGCCAGCCGCAACGAGCAGTACGAGCGGTTCTATCTCGCCTCGTCGGCCCGCAACCTGGCGCGGCATCTGCAGTTCACCGACCGCAGCCGGGCCGACCGGCTTGTGCAGCGCTTCCTGGACGAGGAGTATCGGTAGGCAGAGCGAGGAGGGGCCGATGAGGGATATCGACACCAAGCCGCAGGCGGTGGAGCGGACCAAGACCAAGCAGCCGCCGCTCTACAAGGTCATCCTGCTGAACGACGACTACACGCCGCGCGAGTTCGTGGTCGTTGTACTCAAAGCCGTGTTCCGCATGACCGAGGAACAGTCCTACGCCGTGATGATGACGGCCCATCAGCGCGGCGCCTGCGTGGTCGCGACCTACACCCGCGACGTCGCCGAATCCAAGGCCAGCGAGGCCAACGACATGGCCCGCGGCGCGGGCCATCCGCTGGAGTTCAGCACCGAGCCGGAAGAGTAGCAGCCGCGGCCGGCCGCCCTGTTGCGCGGGCGGTTCCCGCCGAACCGGTGCTGCGGCGGTCCCGGGTCCGCTGGGCGGCAATGGGCGTGGCGCGAGGGCGTGCTCGATAAGCCCTTGCGATCATTGACGAAATCGTGGTTTCCAGCCAAAAGGCTCCGGGAAAGTTGGGTGGAAAATCAATGGGTTGACGGCCGGCCCTCCGGTCCGTATTTTCCGCCCGCTTTCGGAATTCACCCCGGCACGGCCGGGGCTTTTTGTTGAGTTAGGGCCATGAAGATCCGTCATTCTCTCAAGTCGGTGAAGCTCCGTCACAAGGACTGCCGCATCGTGCGCCGCAAGGGCCGCGTTTACGTGATCAACAAGACCAACCCGCGCTTCAAGGCCCGCCAGGGCTGAAGACGGCGTCAGCGTCTTGCTGAAAAAGCGGCGGGAGCTTCGGCTTCCGCCGCTTTTTCATTTGGCGTATGAGCGAAGCATGCAGATGCCGCCGCTCGATCCCGCCATTCTTGCCCGCCGCTCGGACATCGTCGCCGCGCTTCGGGCGATCGTTCCGGGCGAGGGCGTGATCGACGACCTCGACGGCATGCGGCCTTACGAATGCGATGCGCTGTCGGCCTATCGGCAGATGCCGATGGTGGTCGTGCTGCCCGAGACGGTGGCCCAGGTCGCCGCCATCCTGCGCTACTGCCAGGACAACAAGGTGAAGGTCGTGCCGCGCGGCGGCGGGACGTCACTCTCCGGCGGCTCGATGCCGATCGGCGACGGCATCCTGCTGGCCATGGGCAAGTTCAACCGCGTGCTGGAGATCGATTACGCCAATCGCTGCGCGAGGGTGCAGCCCGGTGTCACCAATCTCGGTGTCACCAAGGCGGTCGAGCACGAGGGCTTCTACTACGCGCCAGATCCCAGCTCGCAGATCGCCTGCTCGATCGGCGGCAACGTCGCGGAGAATTCCGGCGGCGTGCATTGCCTGAAGTACGGCCTCACCACCAACAACCTGCTCGGCATCGAGATGGTGCTGATGAACGGCGAGATCGTGCGGCTGGGCGGCAAGCACCTCGACGCCGGCGGCTACGATCTGCTCGGCCTGATGACCGGTTCGGAAGGGCTTCTGGGCGTCGTCACGGAAGTCACCGTGCGGCTGCTGCGCAAGCCCTCGACGGCGCGCGCCGTGCTGCTGGGCTTCCCGACGGAAGCGGGCGCGGCCGATTGCGTCGCTGCCGTGATCGCGTCGGGCATCATCCCCGGCGGCATGGAGATGATGGACAAGGACGCGACCCGGTGCGCCGAGGCCTATGTCGGTGCGGGCTATCCGCTCGACGCCGAGGGATTGCTGATCGTCGAACTCGACGGGCCACCGGTCGAGGTCGATTACCTGGTCGAGCGCGTCGCCGAGATCGCCCGGGGCCGCGGCGCCACGACGATCCGCGTCAGCCACGACGAGCAGGAGCGGGTGCTGTTCTGGGCCGGCCGCAAGGCGGCGTTCCCCGCCGTCGGCCAGATCTCACCCGACTACATGTGCCTCGATGGGTCCGTGCCGCGCGGCAAGCTGGTCGAGGTGCTGGCCGAGATGCGCGTTCTGTCGAAGCAGTATGGGCTTCGCGTCGTGAACGTCTTCCATGCCGGCGACGGCAATCTCCATCCGCTGATCCTGTTCGACGCCAACGATCCTGACGAGCTGCGGCGCTGCGAGGAGCTGGGCGCCGACATCCTGCGGCTCTGCGTGAGGGTCGGTGGCGTGCTGACCGGCGAGCATGGCGTCGGCATCGAGAAGCGCGACCTGATGGGCGTGCAGTTCACCGAGATCGACCTCGACCAGCAGATGCGCGTGAAATGCGCCTTCGACCCCGACCATCTGCTCAACCCGGGCAAGGTGTTTCCCCAGCTGCGCCGCTGCGCCGAACTGGGACGCCTGGTCGTGACGCAGAACAGACTCCCGTTTCCTGACATTCCGCGGTTCTGATTCGATGACAGCTACGATCAAGCCGCGCGACGCGAAGGAGCTGCGGCAGGCGGTGGAATGGGCGCTGAACGAGGGCGTCACGCTCGACGTGCGCGGCGAGGCCAGCAAGCTGGCGCTCGGCAAGCCGATGCAGTGCGATCAGGTGCTCGATCTTTCGGGCATTTCCGGCATCGTCGACTACGCGCCGGAGGAACTGGTCGTCACCTTGCGCGCCGGCACGCCGATGCGCGAGGTCGAGGCGCTGCTGGCGCAACGCAACCAGATGCTGGCCTTCGAGCCGCCCGATCTCGGTCCGCTGCTCGGTCGCGAACCGGGGCGGGGCACGCTGGTCGGCGCCGTCATGGGCAATCTCGCGGGCTCGCGGCGCCTCTCGGCCGGCGCGGCGCGCGACCATCTGCTGGGCTTCAGCGGCGTCAACGGGCGCGGCGAGGCCTTCAAGTCGGGCGGCCGGGTGATGAAGAACGTCACCGGCTACGACCTTTCCAAGATGCTGGCCGGTTCCTGGGGCACGCTGGCGGTGCTGGACGAGGTTTCGGTCAAGGTGCTGCCGGCACCCGACCAGACCGCGACGCTGCTGCTGCTCGGCCTCGACGATACGGCAGCGGTACGGGCCATGTGCGCGGCGATGGGCAGCCCGCACGAAGTCTCGGGCGCCGCACACCTGCCGGGCCGCACGGCGCTCCGCCTCGAAGGCGTGGCGCCGTCGGTCGAGGCGCGGCTGAAGGGCCTGCGCGAGCTGATGGCCGACAGCGGCGCGAAGATGGAGCAACTCGGCACCCTGGAGAGCCGGACCTTCTGGCGCGAGGTCCGGGACGTGACGCCGCTGAACGCGGCGCCCGACGCTGTGGTCTGGAAGATCTCCTGTCCCCCGACGGAAGGTCCTGCGATCCTGGCGCGCATCGAGGCGCACCGTCCCGGAGCGCAGGCCTATTACGACTGGTCGGGCGGCCTGATCTGGCTGGCGCTGCCGCCCTCGGACGACGCGGACCATGCGATCGTGCGCGGGGCGCTCGGGACGACGGGCGGTCATGCGACCTTGATCCGGGCGCCCGATTCCATGCGTGCCGCGGTGCCAGTGTTCCAGCCGCAACCTGCGGCGCTCGCGGCCCTTGCCGTGCGGGTCAAGGAAAGCTTCGACCCCAAGGGTCTCTTCAATCCAGGGCGGATGGGTTAGCGATGGAAGAAAAGCCCGTCCGGAGTAGTAAGCGAGCTAGGTTTTGGCTTGCCATTGTATTGTCTGCGGCAGTTGTAGTCGGTGCCGCTCTGAATGTAGATAAGACTGGTACCAGTCCAATAAGCATCAGCTTGGAAAACTTTGGCCAGTGGCTGTCAGGTGTCGCCGGTGCGTTGGCATTTATATGGCTGATAGTGAGTTACTTTCAGCAAGGGGAAGAACTAGAGCTGCAACGAGAAGAATTGGCCCTTACCCGCGCAGAAATGGCGAAGCTTGCCCTGCAGGCAGAACGACAAGCAGAGACGGCTTCGGAACAACAGAAGATTGTTGCAAACACCGAGCTTCATCAGCGCCGCGATACTTTTGGTCGTATGGCAGACATGATGGTTCCTGAATTATCAGCGATTTGTATGCAGCTTGGTGCGCCCTTTCAGAGCGAAGACGATCGAGCGCGGATTTGGCAACGAGTCGGAGCGGGAGATCGTCTATTTCCAGTCCGCAGACTGGCGGGACTTGTAGATTCGGGGGTCGAACAGTTTCGAGTAAACTATATTGATAGTTTCGACGGCATTGAAGCCGTGGCTCCAAGGTTGGAGCGGTACTGTGAGGTGTATGAGCAACTCAGCAGTGGTGCGGAGAGAGCTGATCCTGACGGAGATCTCTTACGATACTACGAGGGATCTGGGTTGCGGACTGTTTACACGGCCTTTTGTCAGATTCTCGCGCGGGGCGAGGTTCAAGTTCGGCTTAAGGTAGCCACACTCGCGTCGCCTCGCAGTTAACAATGCAAACCAACTTCACCCTGGCCCAGCTTGCCGACCACGAGAACGCGCGCAGCGAGCACATCCTGCGCAAGTGCGTGCATTGCGGCTTCTGCACCGCCACCTGCCCGACCTTCGTGCTGCTGGGCGACGAGCGCGACAGTCCGCGCGGCCGCATCTACCTGATCAAGGCGATGCTGGAGGGCGACCGGGCGCCCACGCATCAGGAAGTGCGGCACGTCGATCGTTGCCTGTCCTGCCTGTCCTGCATGACGACCTGCCCCTCGGGCGTAAACTACATGCACCTGGTCGACCATGGCCGGCATCGCATCGAGGAGAGTTACACGCGGGCACCCGCCGACCGCTTCATGCGCGGGCTGCTCGCCTGGCTGATGCCGCGGCCGGCCGCGTTTCGCTGGGCCATGGTCCTGGGCCGCCTCGCCAAACCGCTGGCGCCGCTGCTGCCGGCGACCAGCACCGATCCCGGCGGCGCCACCTTCCTGCGGCGCCTGCGCGCCATGCTGGAAGCGGTGCCCGACATCGTGCCGCCGCCCTCGTCGGTCGATCGTCCCCAGACCTTCCCGGCCAAGGGGCTGCGCCGCAAGCGCGTGGCGCTGATGCCGGGCTGCGGCCAGCAGGTGCTGGCGCCAGAGGTCAACGAAGCCACGGTGCGGCTGCTGACGCGCCATGACATCGAGGTGGTGAACGTGGCGGGCTCGGGCTGCTGCGGCTCGTCCGTGCTGCATGTCGGGCGCAACGAGCAGGCGATCGCGCTGGCCAAGGCGAACATCACTGCCTGGCTGCGCGAGATCGACGGCGCCGGCCTCGATGCCATCGTGATCAACGCCTCGGGCTGCGGTACGACGGTCAAGGATTACGGGAACATGCTGGCCGACGAGCCCGAGTGGCACGAGAAGGCGATGCAGGTCGCGAAGCTCGCGAGGGACGTAAGCGAGATCATGCTCGAGGTCGGCCTGGTGAACGTCGAGCCCAAGGGGCTGACGGTGGCCTACCATTCGGCCTGCTCGATGCAGCACGGCCAGAAGGTGATCGAACAGCCGAAGAAGCTGCTGCGCGATGCCGGCTTCGTCGTGAAGGACGTGCCGGAAGGCCATCTCTGCTGCGGCTGGGCCGGCACCTACCAGGTGCTGCAGCCCGAACTGTCGCGCCGCCTGCGCGACCGCAAGGTGGCGAACATCGAGAGCGTGAAGCCCGACGTGATCGCCGCCGGCAACTTCGGCTGCATCGGCAACATCGCCTCGGGCACCGGCATACCGATCGCCCATACGGTCGAGTTGCTCGACTGGGCCACTGGCGGACCGAGGCCTGCCGCGCTCGGCTGAGCGGTAATCGATGGGAGCGCCATGACGGTTCTTCGCGCTTGCCTTGCTGCCTTGCTCGGCGTGATCCTCGGGGCGAACGTGATGGCGCAGAACGCCGGGAGCGGCACCGTGCTCGATACACTCTTTGCAAAGCTGCAAGCCGCCACCGATCCGTCCGCGATCCAGTCCCTGGAAGCGGCGATCTGGGAACAGTGGGTGATGGTGCCCGAGATGAGCCAGCGCGCGCTGATGATGCGCGGCATCGCCGAGATGCAGCAGCAGGAACTCAAGACCGCGATCGAGACCTTCACGGGCCTGATCGGCGTTGCCCCCGATCTGTCCGAAGCGTGGAACAAGCGGGCGACGGCATATTGGCTGATGGGCAACTTTCCCGCGTCGCTCGCGGACATCTGCGAGACGGTGAAGCGCGAGCCGCGCCACTTCGGAGCCTATTCCGGCCTAGGCATGATCCGCGCCGAAATGGGCGAGAATGCACGCGCGGTCGCGGCTTTCGAACTTGCGCGAAAGTGGAATCCGCACATCGCCGGTATCGACGGCGAGATCGAGCGGCTGAAGTCGCTGGGCGGAGATGGCAGCGCCGGTGCCGATCCCTTGGGCTGCGGCCGGCCCTCCACCTGATTTCAATGCACCGGCCGCGTAAGGCCTGGGCAGCGGTGCTTCTTGCCCATGCGCAAGCCGGGAGGCAAAGTCATTCCACGTTTCAAATCGGGAGTAATTCATGGCCACGCTGTATGTCGGCGGCCGTCTGTTCGACGGCGAGAAGGTGCAGGACGGGCAGGCGGTGCTGGAGGAAGGCGGCCGTATCAAGCGCGTGGCCCCGGCGGGCGAGTTCAAGGGCTTTGCCGGCGAGCGGATCGACACGTCCGGCGCCACGCTGATTCCCGGCATCATCGACTGCCATGTCCATTCGCTGTCGGGCGCCGAAGGCAACCCCGGCGCCGTCCAGGATCGCCTGAGCGCGGCCCAGCTCACGGTGCGCGGCATGGAATTCATGCGCCAGACGCTGGAAGGCGGCGTCACGGCGGTGCGCGACTGCGGCGGCAAGGACTATATCGAGTTCGCGATCCGCGACGCCTATAACGCGGGCCGCTTCCTCGGTCCGACCATGCGTTGCGCCGGCCGCATGATCTGCATGACCGGCGGCCACGGCAATCGCACCGGCCGCGTCGCCGATGGCGTCGACGAGGTGGTGAAGGCGGTGCGCGAGCAGGTCCATGCCGGCTCCGACCTGGTCAAGATCATGGCCACGGGCGGCGTTATGACCCAGGGCGTCAATCCAGAGGACGCGCACTACAGCGCCGAGGAAATGAAGGCTGGCATCTCGGAGGCGCATCGCTTTCACAAATGCTGCGCCAGCCACGCGCAGGGCGCGCTGGGCATCCTGAACGCCGTGCGCGGCGGCATCGACTCCATCGAGCATGGCATCTTCATGGACGAGGAATGCTGCCGCGAGATGAAGGAGCGTGGCGTCTGGCTGGTGCCGACCTTGGCGGCCGTGAAGAACATCCTCAAGGGCTACGACGAGGGTGACCGCTCGATCCCGGACTATGTGATCGAGAAGAGCCGCCGCGTGTTCGACCGGCACATCGCCGCGACCAAGATGTACTATTCGGCCGGCGGTCGCATCGCCATGGGCACGGACGCAGGCACCCCGCACAATCGACATGGCGAGAATGCGCGTGAGCTGGAATTCATGTGCGACATCGGCATTTCGAGCCGCGATTCGCTGTTCTTCGCGACCGCGAGTGCCGCCGACCTGATGCGCCTCGCCGATCACGGCCGCATCAAGGAAGGCAACGTCGCGGACCTGGTCGTGTGCGACGGCGACGCGCTGGCCGACATCAAGCGCGCCGCCCGCAAGGAGAACCACCGCCTGGTCGTGAAGCGCGGCATCGTCGCCCGCGACAACCGCGCGGCCTTCGCCTCGCAGTCTGCCCGCGTCGCGGCGGAGTAAGGGCAAGGGCAGGGCGTTCCCGGAGACATCGTGGAAGAAATCTTCCTCATCCTGGTCGGGATCGCCTGGGCGCTCGGCACGCCGCTGATCGCCATCATGGCGCTGGTCCGCACGTCGGGCCTGCGCGCGCAGAACGACAGGCTCGCGTCGGAACTGGCAGGCCTTCGACGCCAGATAGCGTCGATGGGGTCGCAAACTTCTGCCCCGCCTGCCGAGGCTGCGCCCGTTGTGACGCCGACCGTGGAGGCGACGCTGGCCGAAAGCGTCATGCCGCCACCACCGGCGCCCCCGTTCGTGATCGAGCCCGAAGTCCCACCGAAGGCCGAACCCGAAGCCATCGTTATTGGATCCGGTTTGCCGGCGTCTCCTGCTGCGCCACCGGCGCCGCCGTTTCTTCAGGGGCCGGAACCGGTCAATGCCGGCTGGGAACAGCGGCTGGGCGCGCGGGCGTTCCTGTGGGTCGGGGCGGTCACGCTGGCGCTGGCCGCGATCTTCCTGGTTCGCTACTCGATCGAGGAGGGTTATCTCTCGCCCGAGGTGCGCGTCATCCTGGCGGCCCTTTTCGGTTTCGCACTGATCGCGGGCGCGGAGCGGTTGCGGCCGCGCGACGATCGCGTGTCGCAGGCGCTGGCCGCCGCCGGTGTCGCCGCGCTTTACGGCTCCCTTCTGTCGGCAGTGGCGCTGTACGGGATGATCTCCAAGGTTGCGGCGGGCGGCGGGGCCGCGGCGCTCACGGCGTTCGCCATCACGCTCTCCCTGCGCTACGGCATCTTCGTCGCGGCCCTTGCCTTTGTCGGAGGCTTCCTCAGTCCCGCAATCATCGGCAGCGAGCAACCGAACACGCCCGTGCTGTTCGGCTATCTGCTCGCCATTGCCGCCGGCACGCTGACGGTCATTCGAGCACGCGGCTGGTGGGTGCTGGGCTGGGGCGTGCTCGCGGGCTCGGCGCTGTGGACCGTGATCTGGATGCTGGCCGATCCCGACCTGCCGGAACTGCACTGGGTGGGGCTATTCCTGGTGGCGCTCGCCGGGCTCTTCGTCTGGGCGTCGTGGCGACGCATCCAGGAACACGAGAATCCCCCGAAGGACGTGCTGGCTCTCGTCTGGGCCTCGCTGGCGGTTACGGGCGGCCTGCTCGTCCTGGCGATTGCGCAGGATGCCGGCCAGCAGACGGCGGGCTGGCTTGCCCTGGCGGCGCACGGCATCGGGATTCTGGCCTTCGCGCGCTGGACGCCGCGCTTCCAGTTCGTGGCCGGCCTCGCCCCGGCATTGTCGCTGGCGGCGCTGGCGCTGTGGTGGTGGACGGCAGGGGGTGTGCCGGCCGACTGGAACGACGGCCGCTTCGGCTGGCTCGTGACGGGCTTCGGGGGTCTCTACGCGGCGGCGGCTTTCGCGCTGCTGTGGAACGCGCCGCGGCCGGGCTTCTGGGCGGCGCTGTCGGTGTCGGCGGCGCTCTCGCATTTCCTGTTCGCCTGGTACGTTCTGCGCGGCACGCCGGGTGTGCCTTGGGGCCTGATCAGCGTCGGCCTCGCGGTGCCCTTCTTCGTGGGTGCCGAGCGTCTCACCCGCTGGCGCGAGACGATGCCGGGAGCCACGGAGGCGCTGGGTTTCCTCGCGGCCGGTGTCACCTTCTTCATCGGCGCCGCCATTCCGCTCGAACTCAATCGAGAATGGATCACCGTCGCCTATGCGGTCGAGCTGGCCGCCGTCGCGGCCATCGCAGCACAGCTCGGACTGGTGGCCTTGCGCCGGCTGTGCTGGCCGCTGCTCGCCATCGTGGTGGTGCGCTTCGTCGTCAATCCGGAGATCCTGGAATATCCGATCGGGCTCACGCCCATCTTCAACTGGATGCTGTGGGGCTACGGCATCTCGATCGCCGCCCTGGTCGTGGCGCTGCGCTTCCTGCGACCGACCGGAGACGTGCGCCTCGTCCGTTCGGTGGAGGCCGCTGCCGCCTTGCTGGTCTTCGTGCTGCTGACGCTTGAGGTGCGCAGCCTTTTCCAGCCGACGAGCATGATGACGCTGGGCGCGAGCTTCATGGAGCGTGCTTTCTACGTGCTGGTGTGGGGCGCCTTCGCACTGGCGGCGCTGTGGAAGACGCGGCTCGACGGCGACGTCGTGGCGCTGTGGGCGTGGCGCCTGAGCAGCGCGCCGGCCGCCGCCGTCGTGCTCTTCCTGCAGGTGCTGGTGGCCAGTCCCGTGGTCCAGCCGGCGGATGTCGGCCGGCTGCCGATCCTCAACGGACTCCTGCTCGCCTATGCGGCGCCGGCGGCCCTGGCGGCACTGGCGCGGCGCTGGGTGGCGGACGTGGAGCCGGACCGGCGGCTCGTCATGGTCGTGGGTGGCGTCGCCTCGATCCTGGCCTTCGCCTATGTCTCGTTCGAGGTGCGCCACTTCTTCGATCCGGGCTTCGAGCGGCTTGGCTTCGAGGCGCAGGGGCTCGAACTCTATGCCTACTCGATCGTCTGGCTGCTGTTCGGCGTGGCGCTGCTGGCGCTGGGCTTCCTGCGGCAGGCCGCGGCGCTGCGTCATGCCGGCATGGCGCTGGTCTGCATTGTCGTCGCCAAGGTGTTCCTGATCGACATGGCGGGGCTGCAGGGCCTGTTGCGCGTCTTCTCGTTCCTGGGCCTCGGCGCGGCGCTGATCGGCCTTGGCTATGCCTATCGCCGCCTGGGTTTCGACAGCAAATGACTGATCCACTGTTTCCCGAACTCGCGATGTCGCTGGATGCGTTGCGGAAGCTGCAGCTCGACCGGCTGCGCGCCACGCTGCGCCACGCCTACGACAACCAGGTGCCGTACCGCGCCAAGTGCGACGCGGCGGGTGTCCATCCGGACCAGCTCAGGAGCCTCGACGATCTCTCGCGCTTTCCCTTCACGGAGAAGCGCGACCTGCGCGACGCCTATCCCTACGGGATGCTGGCGATCCCGCGCGAACGCTGCGTGCGGGTCCATGCCTCGAGCGGCACGACGGGACGTCCGACTGTGGTCGGCTACTCGGCGAAGGACATCGCCACCTGGGGCGAGCTGATGGCGCGCTCTCTCTATGCTGGCGGCGCACGGCCGGGCGACATCATCCACAATGCCTATGGCTACGGCCTCTTCACCGGCGGGCTCGGCGCTCACTACGGCGCGGAGCGGCTCGGCTGCACGGTCGTGCCGATGTCGGGCGGCTTCGGCGAACGACAGGTCCAGCTCATCCGCGAGTTCGGCGCGCGCGTCGTGCTGATGACGCCGTCCTACATGCTGGCGATCGCCGACGAATTCGAGCGCCAGGGGATCGACCCGCGCGACACGGCGATGCGCATCGGCATCTTCGGGGCCGAACCCTGGACCGAGGGGATGCGGGCGGAGATCGAACGCCGGCTGGGAATCGACGCCGTCGACATCTACGGCCTCAGCGAAGTGATGGGACCGGGCGTCGCCTGCGAGTTCGTCGAGACCAAGGACGGCCCCACGATATGGGAGGATCATTTCTACCCCGAGATCGTCGATCCCGCGACCGGCCGGCCGGTGGCAGACGGCGAGCCGGGTGAGCTGGTGTTCACGACGCTCTCGAAGGAGGCGATGCCGGTCGTCCGCTATCGCACGCGCGACCTGACGCGGCTGATGCCGGGCTCGGCCACGGCGATGCGGCGCATGGCCAAGATCACAGGCCGCAGCGACGACATGCTGATCGTGCGCGGCGTCAACCTGTTCCCGAGCCAGGTGGAGGAGCAGATCCTGCGCGACCCGGCGCTGAGCGGCCACTATGTCATCGAACTCTCGCGCAGCGGCGCGCTCGACGACCTGTTGGTGCGCGTCGAGGCCCGTGAGGCTCAGGCGGAAGGTGAGAAGGCGCGATCCGTCGCCGGCCTGGTGCAACGCCTCAAGGGCATGTGCGGATTGACGGCCGAGGTGGAGATCGAGGCGCCGGGCGGGATCGAGCGGTCCCTGGGCAAGGCGCGCCGGGTTATCGACCGGCGCCCCAGGACGTAGTCGCGGAGCCTACAGGCCGGTGGCCAGGCGAATGCGCGCCTTGATCAGGTCCGTGTCGCCCGGAAGCTGACTGACTTCGGCCGTGATGAGGGACGGCGTCGACGTGGGCGCGGCTTTCGCCCGGCCGGTCGCTGCATCGACGACGACAGCGAGGGTGAGCAGCACGGCGACGACGACCAGCAGATCGACCCAGGAAAAACGCATCCGGCGATACTCTTGGGGAATGGCGATGGCCCGGGGCTTGTTCTGGCCGGTTTTCATGTTGGCCTCTTGGAGTTTCGTCTGGGCTGGCATTGCTGCTTATGATTCCTGTTTCGGTCGGAGCCGGGACCAGACTGCGGCGATACCAAGATCGATTGTGTCAGCCGTGTCCGATCGTGGCGCCGGCGACCGCCGCAAAGGTCAGGATGGACGCGGCGATGACCAGAAAGTCGATCCAGCCGAGCGAGAGGCGACGGCGCTTCACGAGCGGTCTCCGGACTTGGCGCCCGTGCTGCTCCCCGGGTTTCCGCCACGCTGAGGCGGCGAGGGACGGTACTTCTCCAGTACTGGCATGAGCTTGTCGGGCGACACGTTCATGGCCGCGGCGAGTGCCTGGAGGTGGCTCTTCATCTGCGCCTCGGTCGGCGGCTGCTGCTCGGCATGCGGCGGCGGGCCGACCTTGCGCAAGGCCTCGCGGACGCGATCGGCCGGAATGCCGAGGTCGGACGCGATCTTCTCGACCGGAGGCTCGCCCCGGGGTGGCGCGCTTTGACCGGAAGCGCCGGTCTGCGCGAGCACACCGCCCGCGAAGATGACGACGCAGGTGAGTGCGAGGAGGGCGTCGACGGTGGCGAAATTACGGCGGGCCATGGAACCTCTCGTTGTGTCTTCACGAGAGCTTACGGGGACACGCCGAGGATCATCCCTCGCCCGAAATCGTGCGCGGGTCGTGCGTTGCGGCCGAGGTTGTCAGACGTAGGCGATGCGCAGGATGTTGGTGGCGCCGGGCGTGCCGAATGGGACGCCCGCGGTGACGACGAGGCGTTCGCCTTCCTTGGCGATACCCTGCTGGCGGGCGATGCGCACCGCGCGCTGGACCATGTCGGCGAAATTGTGAGCGTCTTCCGTCTGCACCGGCAGGACACCCCAGGTGAGAGTCATGCGCCGCGCCGTGTCGAGATTGGGCGTCAGGCACAGGATGCGCACGTCGGGCCGCTCGCGGGCGGCGCGCAGCGTCGTCGAGCCGGTGTTGGTGTAGGTGACGATTGCAGCGGCGGACAGCGTATGGGCGCACTGGCGTGCGGCGGCGCTGATCGCATCGGCTGTCGTCGCCTCGGGCTCGCGGCGGCTGGCATCCATCAGGCGGCGGTAGAGCGGGTCGCCTTCGACGCTCTTCAGGATGCGGTCCATGATCGTGACCGCCTCGATCGGATAGTCGCCCGACGCGGACTCGGCGGAAAGCATCACGGCATCAGTGCCGTCATAGACCGCGGTGGCCACGTCGGACACTTCGGCGCGCGTCGGCGTCGGTGAATGGATCATCGACTCCAGCATCTGCGTCGCGACGATGGTCGGACGGCCGGCGGCGCGGCAGGCGGCGAGGATGCGCTTCTGCAGCGGCGGCACGGCCTCGGGCGGCATCTCCACGCCGAGATCGCCGCGTGCGACCATGATGCCGTCGCTCTGCTCGATGATCTCGTCGAGATGCTCGATGGCCTGCGGCTTCTCGAGCTTGGCCATAACGGCGGCACGGCCGGCGACCAGCTTCTTGAGTTCGGCGATGTCGTTGGCGTGCTGGACGAAGGAGAGCGCCACCCAGTCGACACCCAGCGACAGGCCGAACACCAGGTCCTTGTGATCCTTCGGCGTCATCGGCGACATCGGCAGGACCAGGTTGGGCAGGTTGACACCCTTGCGGTCGCTGATCGTGCCGGCGACCTCGACCACGGTGTCGATCGTCTCGGCGTCATGGCCGACGATGCGCAGCCGAACCTTGCCGTCGTCGACCAGCAACAGGCCGTCGGGCTTCGCGGCCTTGAAGATTTCCGGGTGCAGCAGCGGCACGCGCTTGGCGGTGCCGGGCGTCGGGTCCATGTCAAAGCGCAGCTTCTGGCCCTTTTTCAGGTCCATCGGGCCCTTGGCGAACGTGCCGAGGCGCAGCTTGGGGCCCTGCAGGTCCATCAGGATCGCGATCGGGTGCTTGTATTCCTTTTCGAGCGCGCGGAGCTGATTGACCCGCTTGCGATGGTCTTCGTGCTGGCCGTGGCTGAAGTTCAGCCGGAAGACGTCGGCGCCTGCCTCGAACAGGGTTCGCAGGCGCTCGGTGCTGGAGGAAGAGGGGCCAAGTGTGGCGACGATCTTGGTAAATCGATTGCGGCGCATGTCCCCAGTCTACTTCAAAGGGGACGACACTTTGAAGTCACCTGCCGCTTCGTAAACCTTGACGACGGCGGCGTCATCCAGCTTGCCGTGACCGGCGCCGGCCGCGGCGATGAAGAGCTGGTGGGCGGCGGCGGCCAGCGGCAACGGCAGGCGCAGCTCGTGGCCGGTGTCGAGCACCAGGCCGAGATCCTTCACGAAGATCTCGACCGCGGAGAGCGGCGAATAGTCGTCGTCGAGCATGTGCGGCACCCGGTTGCCGAACATCCAGGAGTTGCCGGCGCTGGCCGAAATGACTTCATAGACCGCGCGCGTATCGGCGCCCGCCTTGGCGGCGAGCGCCATCGCCTCGGCGGCCGTGGCGATGTGAACGCCGGCCAGGAGCTGGTTCACCGTCTTCACCAGAGAGCCGATGCCGGCCTTGTCACCCAGCCGGAACACCTTTGCCGAGGTGGCCGACAGGATTGACTCCGCGGCGGCATAGGCGCCCGCGCTACCCGAGGACATGAACGTGAGTTCACCTGATTCCGCGCGCGCCCGTCCGCCGGACATCGGCGCGTCGAGCAGCTCGTGCCCGGTCGCCGCCAGACGTTCGTCGAGCTTGCGGATGAAGGCGGCGGGGCAGGTGGCGCACTGCATGACCAGTCCGCCCTTGCGCAGGGAGGCAACGGCGCCACCCTCGCCATAGAGGACGGTCTCGACCTGCTGGGCGTTGACGACCGCGACGACCACGACGTCCGCCGTCTTCGCAGCCTCTGCCGCAGACGCGGCCGCGGTGCCGCCCGCCGCCACGAAGGCCTCGCGCGCGGCGGCGCTGGGATCGACGCCGATCACCTTGTGGCCGTGCTTCAGCAGGTTCTTCGCCATGCCGAGGCCCATCGAGCCCAGGCCCACGAACGCGACGACGGGTGTGTTCTTGTCGGTCATGGATCAGGCCTTGATGCCGTATTTCGCAGCCCAGCCGAGACCGGCACCGGTCGTCGTCCTGGGCTTGTATTCGAGCCCGACATAGCCGTCGTAGCCAAGGCGATCGAGCACATCGAGCAGGTAGAGATGATTGACCTCGCCGATGTCGGGCTCGTTGCGGTCGGGATTGCCGGCGATCTGCACGTGCGAGGTGATCGGGAACAGACGCTCCGTCCGCTTCTGCAGGTCACCCTCGGTCACCTGCAGGTGATAGAGGTCGAGCTGCAGGCGCAGGTGCGGCGCGCCGACCTCGTCGATGATCGCCTTCACCTGATCGGTCGTGTTGGTGAAGTAGCCCGGAATGTCGCGGTGATTGATCGGCTCCAGCACGATGGTGATGCCGTTCTTGGCGGTGCGGTCGCAGATCTTCTTCAGGTTCGAAATGAAGGTGCGGTGCATCGCCTTCACGTCGGCGCCCGGCGCGATTATGCCCGACATGACATGCAGCGTCCGGCACTCCAGCACCTGGGCGTACTCCAGCGCCTTGTCGATGGCGGCCTCGAACTCGGCCTCGCGGCCGGGAAGCGCCGCCAGTCCGCGCTCGCCTTTGCTGGCGTCGCCCGGCGGCAGGTTGAACAGCGCCTGCGTCAGCTTGTGCTTCTTCAACTCGGCGGCAATCTCGGCGGCGGGCGCCTCGTAGGGAAACAGAATCTCAACGGCCTTGAAGCCGTGCGCGGCGGCGGCGGCGAAGCGTTGCAGGAACGGCACTTCCTGGTAGATCCAGGACAGATTGGCGGCGAGCTTGGGCATGCTTCTTGTCCGATCAGGAA